>JAESGI010000035.1_pt1 | contig 276704 bp, 257 predicted proteins | sample 9269671 | NCBI WGS metagenome assembly JAESGI01 (sample SAMN14515641, study PRJNA621666) | algae metagenome | isolation source: Nostoc indistinguendum CM1-VF10 and co-occurring heterotrophs from gravelly... | place: USA: Clark Mountains, San Bernardino, California | collected 1998-06-05 | reverse complement strand
GTGGTGGGGGTGGGGGGCCCACCGGACTCTCGATACGCTCGTTCCCCTCACCCGCCTGCCTTCGCTGCGCGAAGTCAGTCGACCTCTCCCCGGCGGGGAGAGGTGAACAATTCCGATGCCGCGCGTCAGTCGCGATCCGCCGCCGCCGTCGCGCTCACGCAATGATGTCGGGGGTGATCTGGTCTTCGATGAAGGAGATGCGGTCGCGCAGATGCAGCTTGCGCTTCTTCAGCCGCTGCAGCCGCAGCAGGTCGGGCGCCGGCGAGTGATGCAGGGCGTCGATCGCGGCGTCGAGGTCGCGGTGTTCCTGCTGCAGGCGGGCGAGTTCGTTGCTGAGGTCGCCGTCGGTTGCGCGATTGTCCTGGTCGGTCATAAACGGTCAACTTGAAATCGCGACGGCACGCGGGAGGTGGGCCCGAAGAATTATCACCGTGACGAACGAGGTAGCAACCGCCACGCCCGATTAATCGGATGGCTGCGTCCGCCTCCGCCGCATGCATCGCGCCGGCTCGGTAGTTTTTCGGATGCCGCCTTGACGCTTTTCGCAAATCAGAAATCAAGTTTTGTTCCGGGATGCCGCATGATGTCACGTATGCCCGAAAGCCATCGACAGCCGGCCTTGCTGATGTACACTCCCGAGTCCAGATCAAATCTGGCGTTTCAACAACTAAGGAGGTTTCGCATGGCAATTCAGGCGCATCTCGTTGAACTTGAACGCAAACATCGGGTGCTGGAAACCGAATTGCACGACGCTCTGGTGCATCTGTCGACAGACGATCTGCGTATCGTTGAACTCAAGCGCCGAAAGTTGCTGGTGAAGGACGAGATCGAACGGGTGCGCCAGGCGGTTGCCGATACGGTGCATTGACGCGTCCGACATCGCTGCGCGCGGGGGTAGCAAAGCCCTCGACGTGTCGCGGTTGCGAGCACTCCGATCCCTCCCCGCGACGGGGCGGGATCGTTTCGCCGGACGGGCAGGTTACGCCGCCAGTTCGGCCACGTAATCGGCGATCGCCAGTGAGGAAGTCAGTCCGGGCGATTCGATCCCGAACAGGTTGATCAGCCCGGGCACCGCGTGCTGCTGCGATCCCTGAATCACGAAGTCCTGCACCGCGATGGCCGGCGGGACGATCTTCGGACGAATACCCGAATAGCTCGGCATCAGCGCGCCGTCCGGCAGCGCCGGCCAGTAGCGGCGGATTGCCGGATAGAACCGCTCTGCTCGCGCCGGGTCGACCGCGTAGTCGACGCTGTCGATCCATTCGACATCGGGACCGAACCTTGCCTGACCGGCGAGGTCGAGCGTCAGATGCACGCCGAGTCCGCCCGGCTCCGGCACCGGATAGATCAGCCGGGAGAACGGTGCACGCGCGCTGCAGCTGAAGTAATTGCCCTTGGCAAAATAGGATTGCGGGATCAGATCGGCCGGCATCGCGTCGACCGCCCGCGCCACCGCGGTGGCGCCGAGCCCGGCGGCGTTGACCAGCAGGTTGCAGGCCAGCGCCATCGGCGCAGCACCGCCGATGGCGAGCTCGAAGCCGTCCTCGGTCTGTCGGGCGCGCAGCAGCGGCGCGTGGAACGCCAGCATCGCGCCGGCCGCCTCGGCGTCGCCGCGCAGCGCCAGCATCAGGCCATGGCTGTCGACGATGCCGGTCGAGGGCGACAGCAGCGCCGCCTCGCAGGCCAACGCCGGCTCCAGCGCGCGCGCGGCCGCGCCGTCGAGCCGCTGCAGATCGCCGACGCCATTGGCTTCGGCATGGGCGCGGATCGCCAGCAGCTTCTCGGTCTCGGCGGCGGTGGTCGCGACGATCAGCTTGCCGCAATTGCGATGCGGGACGCCGTGATCGCGGCAGTACTCATACAGCGCGCGCTTGCCGTCGACGCACATCCGCGCCATCAGGCTGCCGGCGCGATAGTAGATGCCGGCGTGAATCACCTCGCTGTTGCGTGACGAGGTTTCGGTGCCGATGGCGTCGGCTGCCTCCAGCACGATCACCTCGCGGCCGATCATCGCCAGCTTGCGGGCTATCGCCAGCCCGATCACCCCCGCGCCGACCACGACGCACTGCACGCTATCCATTCGCTACCCGCTTCCGCCCCGATACAGCCTTCTCACCCCGCGCCCGCCCCGGTCAATCCGGTGACGCGTTATCAAAGGCTTAATCATGGATGTAAGAAACCGGACACACACCCCACAATAGCCCAATACCAGTGCTCACGTTTACGCGATTCCAACCGGGGTGGCTGACGATTGCCGCGTAATCCCCGGGGGGAGCATGACAGGCAGCGGCGGGACGACAGGCGGCAGGGCGGCGGTGGGCTTCATCGCGGCGTCGCTTCTGCTCGCCGCGACCGTCCCCTCCGCCGCGGCGGCGCCAGGCGAGGATCCACTCGACGTCGAGACGCTGTGGCTGATCGGCGGTTTCGTCGTCCTGTCGTTTCTGACCGCGGTGGCGCTGTGGGCGATCTCGGCGCTGCGGACGCTGAAGCGCAAGAGTCAGCGCCGCAGTGCCATGATGCATTCGGTGATGAACAATCTCAGCGTCGGCGTGGTGATGGCGAACGCGCAGAACCGCATCGTGTTCTGCAACGACCGCTTTCTCGAGATCTACGGCCTGACCCGGGCCGACATCCACGAGCATATGTCCGGCCCCGAACTGCTGGCGTTGCGCCGGGCCCGCGGCGTGCTCGACCTCAGCCCGGATGACTTCTATTCGACCGCCAGCGCTGAAGGCGGCTATGTGGCCGATCTGCCGGGCGGCCGATCGGTGCTGGTGAAATTCACCCGGCTGCCGAACGGCAGTTCGATCGCCACCCATGACGATTGCACCGAACAGCGCCGGCTGTCGCGGCAACTCGCCACCACCAAGCAATTCCTGGAATCGGTGGTCGACAATATCCCGGTCTGCGTGGCGGCCAAATCGATCGAGGACGGCCGCTACATCCTCGCCAATCGCGCCTTCGAGCACTTCTCCCGGTTTTCCCGCGACCAGATCATCGGCAAGCGCGCCGACGAGATCTTCACCGCGGAATCGGCCGCCGCCATCGCCGCCGCCGATCGCGACGCCATCCAATGCGCCGACCGTTCCCTGCAGACCGAGCTCACGGTCTCGCGCGGCGGCGACAAGCGGATCCTCGCCAGCAACCGCGTGGTCGCGCGCGACGAGAACGACCTGCCGGAATTCCTGATTGCGCTGTTCGAGGACGTCACCGAGCGCCGCTCGCTGTCGCGCGAACTCGAGGAAACCAAGAAATTCCTCGAGCTGGTCGTCGACAACATCCCGATCTCGCTGACGGTCGAGAACGCCCGCGATGGCAAGTACCTGCTGGCCAACCGCAGCGCCGAACCGATCCTCAACCGCTGCCGCGAAGAGGCGACCGGGCTGACCTCGGCGGACATCTTCGAACCGAAGGAAGCGCGGCTGATCATCGAGCGCGACCAGGCTGCCATCCAGAAGGGCGGGCTGCTCATCGAGGAGCACCCGATCAGCACCAAGGACGGGTTGCGGCTCTACCTGACCCGGCGGGTCACCGTGCCGGACGATCGCGGCGAACCGCAATATCTGATCAAGACCCACGAGGACGTCACCGACCGCCGCCAGACCGAATCGCGGATGGCGCATATGGCGTATCATGACGGCCTGACCGACCTGCCGAACCGCACCGCCTTCCTGCAGGCGCTGACGCAGATGATCGACGCCTGCCGCGGCACCGGGGACGAGTTCGCGGTGCTGTCGATCGACCTCGACGGGCTGAAGGACATAAACGACGTGTTCGGCCACGCGGTCGGCGACAAGCTGCTGATCGAGGTCTCGCGACGGATCGAGGCGGTAGCGCGCGGCGGCGTGGTGGCGCGGCTCAGCGGCGACGAATTCGGACTGATCATCGACGGCGACCAGCCCAAGGCGGCGACCGATCTCGCCAAGGAGGTCGCCGCCGCGCTGGCCGCCGGCTTCGTGATCGACGGCAAGCCAATGCGTATCGCCGGCACCACCGGCATCGCGATCTTTCCGGCCAACGGCAGCGACGCGGCCTCGCTGCTGGCCAATGCCGGCGCGGCGCTGTTCCGCGCCAAGGCCAAGGCGCGCGGCTCGGTCAGCCTGTTCGTCCCCGAAATGGACCAGCAGGTGCGCGATCGCCGCGCCCTGCATCAGGATCTGTCGGCCGCGATCCGCAAGGGGGAATTGTCGCTGCACTACCAGCCGCAGGCCCGCAGCGCGCGGACGGTCGGCCACGCCGAGATCGTCGGCTTCGAGGCGCTGGCGCGCTGGGTGCATCCGGTCCGCGGCTTCGTGCCGCCGGGCGATTTCATTCCGCTGGCGGAAGAAAGTGGCCTGATCGTCGAGATGGGCGAATGGATCCTGCGCGAAGCCTGCCGCGAAGCCGCGTCGTGGGCGCGGCCGCTGCAGATCGGCGTCAACCTGTCGCCGGCGCAATTCCTCAACGGCGACCTCGTCAGCCTGGTGCACGGCATCCTGCTGGAGACCGGGCTGCAGCCGGACCGGCTCGAACTGGAAATCACCGAAGGCGTGCTGATCGAGGATTTCGATCGCGGCCTGGCGTTGCTGCGCCGGCTGAAGGCGCTGGGCGTCCGGGTCTCGATGGACGATTTCGGCAGCGGCTACTCGTCGCTGACCTACCTGCAGGCGTTCCCGTTCGACAAGATCAAGATCGACCGCACCTTCGTCATCAATCTCGGCCGCAACCCGCAATCCGCCGCCATCATCCGCGCGGTGATCGGGTTAGGCCACGGCCTCGGCATTCCGATCGTCGCGGAAGGCGTCGAGAACCAGGACCAGCTCGACTTCCTGGTCGACGAGAGCTGCGACGTCGTGCAGGGCTACTTCATCGGCCGGCCGGCGCCGATCGGGCAATACGCGGCGCTGGTCGCCAGCGAAGCGCCCCGCGCGCCGGATCCGCTGCGCCTCGTCAGCTGAGCAGGTTGCTATTTCCTGTGACCATGGCCTGGGCCGAGGTTGAGCCCGCTGCGATCCGCCGCTAGCGTGCGCGCGGAAGCGAGACCGGCATACTCATGGCTGACGACGAGGCAGGGAGCGACGTCGCGGCGGGCGCGAGCGAAGCGCCGCTGCTGCAGATCGAGGCCGTCGAGAAACGGTTCGGCGATGTCGTCGCCGTCGACCGGCTGTCGCTCGATGTGAAGGCCGGCGAGTTCTTCGCGCTGCTCGGGCCTTCGGGCTGCGGCAAGACCACGCTGCTGCGCATGCTCGCCGGCTTCGAGATGCCGGATGCCGGCCGCATCCTGCTCGACGGGCAGGACATCGCCGCGGTGCTGCCGCATCAGCGGCCGGTCAACATGATGTTCCAGAACTACGCGCTGTTTCCCCATCTGTCGGTGCGGGACAACATCGCTTTCGGGTTGAAGCGCGCCGGACTGCCGAAGGCCGAGATCGCATCGCGCGTCGCCGAGATGCTGGCGCTGGTGCGGCTGGAGGGACTGGATAACCGGCGGCCGGATCAATTGTCAGGCGGCCAGCAGCAGCGCGTCGCGCTGGCCCGCGCGCTGGCGCGGCGGCCAAAACTGCTGCTGCTCGACGAGCCGCTGGCGGCGCTCGACAAGAAGCTGCGCGAGACCACGCAGCTCGAGCTGCTGGCGTTACAGCGCCGGCTCGGCACCAGCTTCATCATCGTCACCCACGATCAGGACGAGGCGATGACCTTGGCCGACCGGATCGGCGTGATGAACGCCGGTCGGCTCGAACAGGTGGCGACGCCGCGGCAGCTCTACGAGGCGCCGGCTTCGCGCTGGGTCGCGGAGTTCGTCGGCGACACCAACATTTTTGAAGGTCCGGTCGCGGGGCGCGACGATGGGCGGCTGCTGATAGCTGCGCGCGACGTCGGCACCATCGCGGCGACCGAACCGCGGCAGGGTGTCACCGCGACGACGGTCTGCGTTGCGGTGCGCCCGGAAAAGCTGCGGCTGTCGCGCCGCGCGCCGATCCGCGACGTCGTCAACCCGACCGCGCTGACGCGGCTCGACGCCACCGTGACCGATGTCAGCTATCTCGGCGGCGTGTCGACCTATCACGTCAGGCTCGACAATGGCGCGAGCCTGCGCGCCTCGCTCGCCAACACGGCAAGACTCGAATTCGACGAGTACCGCGCCGGCGAACGCGTGGTGGCGTGGTTCGCGCCCGACGACGGCGTGGTGCTGGAGCGATGAGCGAGATGTTCGCGCGGCCGGCGCGGATCGCGGCGTTGCTGCCGTATCTGTGGCTGGCGCTGTTCTTCCTGGTGCCGTTCGCGTTCGTGCTGAAGATCAGTCTGTCGCAGACGGCGATCGCACAACCGCCCTACGTGCCGACCTTCGACCTCGCCGGCGGGCTGTCGGGGGTGGCTGCGGCATTCGCCGAGCTGTCGCTCGACAACTTCCGGCTGCTGGTCTCCGACAATCTCTACATCATCTCCTATCTGCGCAGCCTGACCGTTGCGGCGACGGCGACCGCGATCCTGCTGCTGATCGGCTATCCGATCGCCTATGCGATGGCGCGGCTGCCGCGGCGCTGGCAGGGCCTGGCGATGCTGCTGGTGATCGTGCCGTTCTGGACCTCGTTCCTGATCCGCATCTATGCCTGGATCAACATCCTGCAGCATGACGGGCTGCTCAACCAGATCCTGCTCGGCCTGCGTCTGGTGTCCGCGCCGGTGGTGTGGCTCTCCACCGACAGCGCGATGTATCTCGGCATCGTCTATTCCTATCTGCCGTTCATGATCCTGCCGCTCTATGCGACGCTGGCGAAGATCCCGCCGTCGCTGCCGGAGGCGGCCTCCGACCTCGGCGCGTCGCCGCGGCAGGCGTTCTGGCAGGTGACCTTGCCACTGTCGGCGCCCGGCGTCGGCGCCGGGATCCTGCTCTGCTTCATCCCGATCGTCGGCGAGTTCGTCATCCCCGATCTGCTGGCCGGCTCGGATTCGCTGATGATCGGCCAGACGCTTTGGCTGGAGTTTTTCACCAACAAGGACTGGCCGGTGGCATCGGCGCTCGCCGTGGTGCTGCTGCTCGTGCTGCTGTTGCCGCTGTGGCTGTACGAGCGCCTGCAGCGCAAGCAATTAGAGGGCGCGCGATGATGGCGCGCGTCGAAACGCAGCGGGTCCTTCACCTCTCCCCACCGGGGACAGGTCGCCCGGCGAAGCGCAGCGAAGCCGGGCGGGTGAGGGGGCTGTACGCTCTCGAGAGGGCGGTGCCCCCTCACCCCGACCCTCTCCCCGGTGGGGAGAGGGTGCGCGCAGAGCGTGAGCCGAGGACACTCTCCGCATTTCGCGGGGTGCGCTCATGAAGCTGTCGCGTTTCAACATCGCGTCGCTGGCGCTCGGCTGTGCGTTTCTCTATCTGCCGGTCCTCATCCTGGTGATCTATTCCTTCAACGCCTCGCGGCTGGTGAACGTCTGGGGCGGCTGGTCGCTGCGCTGGTACGCCGAGGTGTTCAACGACCAGGCGATGCTGGCCGCGGCCTGGATGAGTTTTCGCGTCGCCGCGGTGTCGGCGACGCTTGCCACTGTGCTCGGCACGCTGGCTGCGCTGGGGCTGTCGCGCGGTGGACGTTTTCGCGGCCGCACGCTGTTCTCCGGCATGCTGTATGCGCCGCTGGTGATGCCCGAGGTGATCGCCGGGCTGTCGCTGCTGCTGCTGTTCGTGGCGATCGACGCCGGCCGCGGGTTCTGGACGGTGACGATCGCGCATACCACGCTGACGATGTGCTTCGTCGCGGTGGTGGTGCAGGCGCGGCTCGGCGCGCTGGACCGCAGCTATGAGGAAGCCGCGATGGACCTCGGCTGCGATCCGGTCCGCGCCTTCGTCAGAGTGACGCTGCCGCTGATCGCACCGTCGATCGCCGCCGGCTGGATGCTGGCCTTCACGCTGTCGCTGGACGACGTGGTGATCGCCAGCTTCACCACGGGGCCGGGCTCGGCGACCCTGCCGATCCGGATCTATTCGGAGGTGCGGCTCGGGGTGAAGCCGCAGATCAACGCCATTTCGACGATGATCATCGGCGTCGTCACGGTGATGATCGTCGCCGCCTCGCTCGCCGTGAAGCTGCGCAGCGTCCGCGGAGAGAGTGCTGCGCCGCTGTGAGCGCATCGGCGTTGCTGATGCGGCACGGCCCGCGTCGCCCCCGCCCCGACCCTCCCCGCAAGCGGGAGAGGGGACGTGTTTGTTGTGTGGCCAGACTTGAAAGGCAAAAAGTCGTCATCACTGTTATTGCGCCCCCAAACCAACTGTCGGTTGCACCCGCAAGACGACCGGCGGATTCCAGCGTCCGGTCAGCACCTCAGACCTTGGGCCGTAAACCCGCATGGTCAAATTGAAAGGCCCCTTCGGCGCAGGCAGCCAGTTGACCTCCTTGTCCTTGCCCGGGCTCTCGTTCTGAAAATAAAGCGTCAAAGAGCCGTCCGGGTCGAACTTGAACGGCATCCAACTGCTGACTGCAAAGCGGTTGAGCGCATTTGCGACCTGAAACCCTTCTGAATCGTACAGCGTGATCGACCAGAACGCTTGTGTGGGCGGCGTCGCGCCCTTATCGAATGTGATCGTGTACTTGTTCGAACCGTCGAGCGGCTTGCCGGACTCATCTGCTAAATTGAGCGGATAAACGGCATCTTCCGGCAGATTCGCCCCGAGACCCATCTGGGCGACGATCGCGCGCTTGAGGTAGTAATTTCCGTAGACACCCATCGTGTCCGTATTCATCGACCAATAATTTGCAACGCGAGCGAGCGTCGGCACTTTCCAGGCCATCAGCTTCTGCGCAGCCTCCGGCGCGATTTCGACGGCTTTTTTCACCGCAGGCGCAAGGCTGTTGAAATCGAAGGTCTTGCCCGGCTCGATGCCGATCCGCCTCATCTGCGCGATGATCGGCTGATCGGTGGCGTGCGGGGGATGCAACTTGAGCAGTTCGGCCGAATAGGCGAAATATTTTTCCCCGCTCATGGTATCGACCTGGGTCTTAGGTGGAGTCTTCACGTCCACAGTGCGGTCGATCGTCTGCTGCACTGGCTTGAGCGCCTGTCCCCATCCGGACAGCGGCGTGATCTTGTAGTTCGCCTGTATTCGTCGCACGGCCTCGTAGTCGGGCGGGCCATCGGTCTTGGTGCGACCGATGATCCAGACATAGGGTGTTGGGGCGCCGATACGTGTCATGCCGGGCGGAATTGTTCCGCTCCAGCCGGGCGGCGTGATCACATAGTTGCCGGCCTGCGTGCCGGTGGTGCGCCAGCCCGGCGACGCGAAAACGTCGGTCCACATGTCCAGCATGGGCATCAGGTAGTAGCGCCCGGCAGTGTCGGGCACCGAGAGCACCAATGGCTCTGCAGTGAGATCGAGCCAGGCTGAGGAGTAGAGGGTGTCGAAGTTCGGCCGGACAACTACTTTCATGTCTGCCGGCGGAAATGCGGGGATGTTGACGAATGCGTTCATCGGGCCGCCGACACCGGTGCCTGGCTCCGAATTGATGAGCTGTTTTCGTGTCACGTCCATGGATATCAGGGGGTAGAAATAGATATAGCTGTTGACGGCAATAGAGGTCGCTTCCTGCTCGGTTATGACTGGCGCGGCCTGTTGGGCTGCCACCGGGTTGACCAGGGCGGCGCTGAGCATGAGGGCCGACGAGAACGCGACTGAAATGCGGTTCATGAATTGCTCCTTCCGATGTTCGTGCCGCAACGGATAGAGACGCTGTCGCGGCATGTCCGCTTCGGGGCTGTGTCGACAGAGAAGCGACGAAGCTACGTGGCTGGCTAAACGTGCAGCCCGGGCAAAGAGAAAAAACTGACCAAAAAATCCGTTAGAATACTTGACTGAGATCAATCGAAACCGGGTCTCCGCCAGGATCATTTTCGACGGATTGATCGGGATTATACCGGGTGGTGTCCGGTTTTGCCATGAGCACCGAACCGGGGGCGGGTATGAGGCGTTGCGTACCGCGCTCGCAACCGGGTTGAGCGGTTCTTCAACAGATTCAACAATGTCGTCGGGTGGCGACGCGCTACGACAGGCTCGCCGCCAACGACCTTGGCGTCGTTCAACTCGCGTCAATCAGGTTATAGCTGCGCCTTGATGAGGCCGCGTCCTAATTCGACGGCGCCGCAGCAGCAGGGGCCTCGGGAGCGGCAGGCGGCGCGGTTTCCACCGCAGCTTCCGGCGCCTTTGCCCCGCCGCCGGTGATGCGTTCGATCACCGAGCGTACCGCGTCGCGGGTTTTGCGGTCCTTCACTGCGTCGAGCAACGGCGCGGAGGCGGGGGAGCGGCGGATCAGGCTTTCCGGATCGGGGAAGATCAAAGGATCGTCCCACGGTCCCTGGATCACGAAGGGCAGGTCGAAGCCGGGCGGCGCATTGGCCGGCGTGGCGAGGCTGGCGACGCCCTTGAGGTCGAACTCACGCGCCGGCACCGAGGCGGTGCCGGTCAACGAGATCTTGGCGGTCGGCCCGTCGATCCGGATGTCCTGCACGGTGGCGGTGCCGTCGTTGAAGCGCAGCGCGATGTTGAGCTTGTCGAACGGCGTCTGCCCGGTGCGGAAATTGCCGCCGCCCGACAGCGGCCGCCGCTCCAGCCGGCGCAGCAGCTGCTCGACGTTGAAGCCGCTGATCGCGCCATTGGTGCCGGTCAAGGTCGCGGTGCCGTCGAGCGACTGCGCGAGACCGAACGGGCTCGACCCCGACGCCTCCAGCGCGACGGCGAGATTTCCGCGCCCCGACAGCTTGCGGAAGCCGAACAGGTCGCTGGTGCAGGCCAGCAGATCGACATCGGTGAACTGGAACTGGGCCTTGACGTCGGCGACGCTGTCGGCGCGCGCCACGTTGAACGAGCCTCGGAGAATACCGCCGTAGACCAGCGCCTCGCCGACGCTCAGCGCCAGCGCGCCGTCGCGCAGATTGGCGCCGATCGCGGTGCGGCCCAGCGTCGACGAGCCGATCGTCACCTTCGCGGCGGACAGCCGCATGTTCAGGTCGGTCGGCTTCATCGCATTGAAATCGAACAGCTGGCGATTCCAGTCGCGCGCGCCGGATGCGAGCAGGCGGATGGTCGACAGATAGGGCGTCAGGTCGAGCGTTTCCGCGGCGAGCGTTGCCTGCAGGCTTTGGCGGGCGGCGTTGGTGTAGGTCATGACGCCCTCGGCGACGTTCTTGTCCAGTTCGACATTGACGTTGGTCAAGGCAATCGAGGGGCCGACGATGTTGGCGCGCGCCTTCAGGGCGAAACGGCCGAAGCCGCCGCTGCCCGGCGGCTCCTGACCCACCCAGCGCAAGGCGTTGCGCAGCGAGGCGCTGTCGGCGCTCAGCGTGCCTTCCAGCATCAGGCTGGTGCGATTGGCGATCACGCCGTCGAAGCCGACCTTCAGCGGCGGTCCGGCGATCCGCAGCTTCAGCCCGGACCGTTCGCCGGACAGTGCCGCGAGGAAGTCGCTGACGCTGATGCTGCCGTCGATCCGCTCGTTGCGCCAGTCGAACTGTCCGGTGGCGGCGAAGGTTTTCGAGATCGACGGCCAGGCCAGCGAGATATCGATATTGCCGATCCGCTCGGCGACGTCGCTGGCGTCGTCACGGTAGTTCAGCACGCCGTCCTTGATGCGGATCTCGGAAAAGGAGATCTGGTTGTCGGCGCCGGGCTTCATGGTCTGGGCGAGCTTGCCGACGAACGGCGTCCAGTTGCTGCGGCCATCGGCCTCGCGCACCACGCGGATGTCCGGCTGCTGCAGCAGCACATCGGCGATCTCGAAGCGGCGCATCAGCAGCGGCAACAATTGCAGGTTCGCGGTCAGCACGCGGACCGTCAGCGCCGGCGAAGCCTCGCCGCCATTGCTCAGTCCGACGTCGTTGAATGCGACATAGCTTCGCGGAAACAGCGAGACGTCGATCGGACCGTTGACGACGAGGTCGAGCCCGGTGGCGGCGCGGATCTGTCCTTCCACGGCCTGGCGCAGCGCCTCGCGGTCGAGCAGCGACGACATCGCAACGACGGCGACGATCACCAGTCCCAGCAAGGCCGCAGCCGACATCCCCAGGCGTGGTAGTCCTTGGGCCATCCTCAATCACGTATCCGGGTCTGTTGTTGATGACGTCAGGCAGGCACGGCGCGCCGGTCCCGGTCGGCGCCAACTTGCTGGTTTTTCTTGACCCTTTCAAGGCCATAGCGGGTGCGGGCGGGCCGTGCGGGTTCGTCGGTCCAGGCGTTTGGACACGGGCGCCGGGCCGATTGACGGGTCGCGGAAAAACCGCCTATTTATCCCCGCCTTGCCGGCCGAGCCGGCATCGCGCGGCCCCCTCCATCAGGTCATGCCATATGAACAAGGTCTATCCCCACGCCAAATCGGCCCTCGACGGCATCCTGAAGGACGGCATGATGATCATGTCCGGCGGCTTCGGCCTGTGCGGCATCGCCGAGGCGCTGTCGGACGCGATCCGCGACTCCGGCGTCAAGAATCTCACGGTGGTGTCCAACAATGCCGGCGTCGACGGCATCGGGCTGTCGCGGCTGCTGGAGACCCGGCAGATCAGGAAGATGATCTCGTCCTATGTGGGCGAGAACAAGCTGTTCGCCCAGCAGTACCTCGCCGGCGAACTCGAACTGGAATTCGCCCCGCAGGGCACGCTGGCCGAGCGCATCCGCGCCGGCGGCGCCGGCATTCCGGCGTTCTACACCAAGACCGGCGTCGGCACGCTGATCGCCGAAGGCAAGGAAGAGAAGGTGTTCGACGGCGAGAAGTACATCATGGAGCGCGGACTGTTCGGCGACATCGCCATCGTCCACGCCTGGAAGGGCGATACCGCCGGCAACCTCGTCTATCGCAAGACTGCGCGCAACTTCAATCCGATGATGGCGACCGCGGCGAAGATCACGATCGCCGAGGTCGAGCACCTGGTGCCGGCAGGCGAGATCGATCCCGACCACATCCACACGCCGGGCATTTTCGTCAAGCGCATCGTCGAGGTCGGCACCGCCAACAAGCGCATCGAGCAGCGCACCACGCGCAAGCGCCCCGCCGCAACCGGAGCAAACGTCTGATGGCCTGGACCCGCGAACAGATGGCGGCGCGCGCCGCCAAGGAACTGCGCGACGGTTACTACGTCAATCTCGGCATCGGGATTCCGACGCTGGTGTCGAACTACATTCCGGACGGCGTCGACGTCTCGCTGCAGAGCGAGAACGGCATGCTCGGCATGGGGCCGTTTCCCTATGAGGGCGAGGAAGATCCGGACCTGATCAATGCCGGCAAGCAGACCGTCACCGAACTGCCGTCGACCAGCTATTTCTCCAGCGCCGATTCGTTCGGCATGGTGCGCGGCGGCCATATCGACCTGTCGATTCTCGGCGCGATGCAGGTGGCGCAGAACGGCGATCTCGCCAACTGGATGATCCCCGGCAAGATGGTCAAGGGCATGGGCGGCGCGATGGACCTCGTCGCCGGCGTCAAGCGCGTCGTGGTGGTGATGGAGCATTCCGCCAAGGACGGCCCCAAGCTCTTGAAGACCTGCAACCTGCCGCTGACCGGCGAGAAGGTGGTCGACATGGTGGTCACCGACCTGGCCGTGTTCACCATCGACAAGCACGGCAATGACGGCATGGCGCTGATCGAACTCGCCGACGGCGTGACGCTCGACGAGGTCAAGGCGAAGACCGACGCCGAATTTCGGGTCGCGCTGAAGAACGCGTAGGACCGGATCATCATGGCACGCAAGGACGTCCGCGCGGAGGTTGCCGGCACGGTGATCTCGATCCTGTCGAAGGCCGGCGACAGCCTCGCCGAGGGCGACACGCTGGCGCTGATCGAGGCGATGAAAATGGAAATTCCGGTCGCCGCGCCGTCCGCCGGAACGCTGGTCGAATTGCGCATCGCCGAAGGCGATGTGGTGGCCGAAGACGCGGTGCTCGCCATCATCGAGGCGTGAAGTCTTCGGTTGGATGCCGCCATCCCCGGGCTTGACCCGCGCATACGCTCCGTCGGCAAAACCTCAGCCGCGCGCCTTCACCAGCGCCAGCAATTCGTCGCCGTAGTGCTCGAGCTTCTTCTCGCCGATGCCGGGGATGCCGCGCAACTGGCCCAGCGTGGTCGGCCGCGCCGCGGCGATGCCGTCGAGCGTGGCGTCGTGCAGCACCACATAGGCCGGCACGCCGCGGGTCTTGGCCACCTCGGAGCGCCAGCCGCGCAGCACGGTGACGAGATCGACGTCGCCGGCGGCGACCGCCGGGCGCGGCGTGTCGCTGCGCCGCGTGCGGGTGCGGCCGACGCGCGTCGCCGATTCCTCGCGCAGCATCACCTGGCTTTCGCCCTTGAGCACGCCGCGCGCGCTCTCCGTCAGCTTCAGCGCGCCGAACGCTTCGCTGTCGGCCTGCAGATGGCCGAGCGCCACCAGCTGCCGCGCCACCGAGCGCCACTGCTTGTCGTTGAGTTCGGTGCCGATGCCGAACACCGACAATTTGTCGTGGCCGAACTGGCTGACCTTGTCGGTGGCGCGGCCACCCAGCACGTCGATCAGATGCGCGGCGCCGAAGCGCTGCCCGGTGCGATAGGCGCAGGACAGCAGTTTCTGCGCCGCGACGCTGCCGTCCCACACCTTCGGCGGGTTCAGGCAGTTGTCGCAATTGCCGCAATGGACATCGTCGGCCGGCTCGCCGAAATAGCCGAGCAGCCGCTGGCGCCGGCACTGCGTGGTCTCGCACAGGCTGACCAGCGCCTCGAGCTTGCCGACCGACACCCGCTTGAACGCCTCGGCGCCGACAGACTCGTCGATCATGCGGCGCTGCTGCACGATGTCGGACAGGCCGTAGGCCATCCAGGCGTCCGACGGCTTGCCGTCGCGGCCGGCGCGGCCGGTCTCCTGGTAATAGGCCTCGATGCTCTTCGGCAGATCGAGATGCGCGACGAAGCGTACGTCGGGCTTGTCGATGCCCATGCCGAACGCGACGGTGGCGACGATCACGAGGCCGTCCTCGTTGATGAAGCGGTCCTGGTTGCGCGCGCGGGTGCCGGCGTCGAGCCCGGCGTGATACGGCAGCGCGGCGATGCCGGCGCGGCTCAGCGCGGCCGCGGTGTCCTCCACCTTGGCGCGCGACAGGCAGTAGACGATGCCGGCGTCGCCCGAATGCCGTTCGGCGATGAAGGCCTTCAACTGCGTCGGCGCGTTCTGCTTGTCGACGATTTCGTAGCGGATGTTGGGGCGGTCGAAGCTGGCGACGAATTGCGGCGCATCGCTCAGCCCGAGCCGGGTGACGATCTCCTGCCGGGTGAGGTCGTCGGCGGTGGCGGTCAGCGCGATCCGCGGTACGTTGGGGAAGCGCTCGGCGATCGCGGAGAGGCCGATATATTCCGGGCGGAAATCATGGCCCCATTGCGAGACGCAATGCGCCTCGTCGATCGCGAACAGCGCCAGTTTGGCGCGGCCCAGCATGGAAAGGCAGCGCGGCGTCAGCAGCCGCTCCGGCGCGACGTAGAGCAGATCGAGTTCGCCGGCGAGCAGCTGCCGCTCGACCGCGTCGGCTTCCTCGTAGGACAGCGAGGAGTTCAGCACGGCTGCCTTGACGCCGGCTTCCAGCAATCCCGCGACCTGGTCTCGCATCAAGGCGATCAGCGGCGACACCACGATGCCGCAGCCCTCGCGCAGAAGTGATGGCAACTGGTAGCACAGCGATTTGCCGCCGCCGGTCGGCATCAGCACCAGGCAATTGCCGCCGGCGGTGACGTGGCCGACGATCTCCTCCTGCGCGCCGCGAAAGCCGGGCAGGCCGAACACCGCGTTCAGCACCTCGCGCGCGCGCAAAGTGGCGGCCGTGGGCGAGGAATGCACGGCCGGATCGGCGGAACGGCGGAATTCGGCGGGGGAGGCGGATGACATCCGGCATCTCTAGTCGCGAATCGACGCTAGTTCCAGCGCGACACCGACGCTGTCCCGTGCGCGGTTCCACCGCATGCAAAATCTGCCGTCGCAACGCGCGCGTGTACTCATTGGGACAGCGCGTCCGCAACGACCGAACTACATTTCAGGCATGTCGCAGAAAACCGCACAGGTCCATGGCGGCGGTCTCACAGCTCCGAGCGCTGCGCGTCCGCGCCGCGCCCCGATCGATCCGCGGCAGCCGGCCGACGCCGAACTGATGCGCCAGCTCACGGCGCCGCTCGGCGAGCTGCTGCTGTCGCTGCAGGAGATCGAATACGAAAGCGATCGTCACTGCGAGCGGGTCGCGACGCCCAATCCGATCCGCGACAGCCTGCGCCGCGCCTTCACCGAGACCGCGCAGTTGCGCGAGGTCGTGCAACGGATGGCGTGCGGCTCGGGGTCCGACGCGACGCCGCGACGCAGCCTGCTCACTGCGAGGGAGCGCCAGGTGCTGGCGCTGGTGAGCGCCGGCCTGTCGAACAAGGAAGGCGCGCACCGGCTGCAGATCAGCAGCCGGACCTTCGAGACCCACCGCGCCCAGGTGATACGCAAGCTCGGCGCGCGAAACACCGCCGACCTTGTCCGGATGAGCCTGATCGGGCTCGCCTGATGCGCAGGCGCCCATAGCCTGCCAAACCGTCCTTGGGAGTGCAGGGAACCATTCCCCGCCTCGCTGCTTGTCATTTGCGCTCCCGGATCGGCCACGCCGCTCCGCCGCGCAAGCCCAAAGCGACATTCGAAGGTTGCACGATCCGCGTCACAAGCGGAAACGAGGCCGTTCGGTAATTGACATGCGGAGACCCCGAGGCATTCGCGCCCTGTTCGGCAGCGCTGCCGTCGCCAAAGACTCTTCGTTCAGCGGCGCGATCACCAACTGGAGCGGCACGCTCGGGCTGCTGTTCGGGCCGCGCATCGATGCACTCGACGGCGCCCAACTGATCGCCGCGGATGAGCGCCGGCACGACGTCCGCAGAATCCTCGGCCGGGTCTATCGCGCCACCGCTCCGAACGCTGCAAAGCCAGCCACGTCACCCCTGCCGGTCGGGCTCGACCACGATACCGGCACAGGCGTGGCGGCATTGCCCGGCGACGCCGCCGAGCAGCTGAAGATCGAGGACACCATCAGGCAGGCGATCGAAGCCAGCCCTGGCGGGCTCGTGCTTGTCGACATCGATGGAACCGTGCTCAGGGTCAATGCGCGAACCGAACGGCTGTTCGGCTATCCGCGCGACGAACTGATCGGGCAAGCTGTGGATCTGCTGGTGCCGCCGGCGTCGCAGGGCCATCACTCGGCGTTGCGCGAACAGTTTGCCGGGCTGCCGCTGGCGCGCCGCATGTCGGGTGGCCAGCCCATCTGCGGCCGCCGCAAGGACGGCAGTGAGTTTCCGGTCGAGGTCGGCCTGCACCCGATCAGCACGCGGCGCGGCCTGATGGTGCTGGCGATCGTGGTCGACATCAGCGAGATCAACATCTCCCGTCAGGCGCTGCGCGAAAGCGAGCAAATGGCGCGCAGCATCATCGACACCGCGCTCGACGGCTTCATCCAGATCGACGGCCGCGGCATTATCGCCGACTGCAACAAGCAGGCGGGCAGCATGTTCGGCTGGCCATGCGACGAACTGATCGGTCGCCGTTTCATGGAACTGATCATACTGGAGCGCGGCGATCCCGCGATCATTTCGGCGTTCGCGCACTACCTGCAGACCGGCGCGGAACCGGCGTCCGGCAACCGCTTTGAGGTGGTGGCGCGGCACCGCGACGGCAGGAGCCTGTTGATCGAACTGAGTCTGGCGGCGTCCGCGCGCCAGGGCGGCCGGGTGTTCAACCTGTTCGCCCGCGACGTCACCGAGAACCGCGAAGCGCAGTCGCAGGTGCTGCAGGCGCAGAAGATGGACGCGGTCGGGCAGTTGACCGGCGGCATCGCGCACGACTTCAACAACATCCTCACGGTGATCACCGGCACCATCGAGATCCTGGCCGACGGCGTGGCCGATCGTCCCCAACTCGTTGAAATCACCAGGCTGATCGACGATGCGGCGGCGCGCGGCGCCGACCTGACGCAGCACCTGCTGGCGTTTGCGCGAAAGCAGCCGCTGCAGCCGGTCGAGGTCGACGTCAATCTGCTGATTGTGGAGGCCGGCCGGCTGCTGCGTCCGACGCTCGGCGAGCACATCGCAATCGCGTCGATGCTGGCCAACGACGACGCGGTGGCGCTGGTCGATCCCAGCCAGCTTACCACGGCGGTGCTCAATCTGGCGCTGAACGCCCGCGACGCAATGCCGGAGGGCGGCCGGCTTTTGCTCGAGACCCGGCATGTCAGCTTCGACACCGACCAGATCGGACCGAATGGCGGCGTCGCCGCCGGACCTTACGTGATGATCGCGGTGTGCGACACCGGGCGCGGCATTCCGGCCGATCAGATCGCGCGGGTGTTCGAGCCGTTCTTCACCACGAAGGATGTCGGCCTCGGCACCGGCCTCGGGCTCAGCATGGTGTACGGCTTCGTCAAGCAGTCGAACGGCCATGTCGAGATCGCCAGCACGCCGAATGTCGGCACCACGGTGAAGATCTACCTGCCGCAGGCGCTGGGCCCGGCCGCGCCGCGCAAAACCAGCGGCGGGGCCGCCGAGGTGCGCGGCAGTGAGACGGTGCTGGTGGTCGAGGACGACGCGCTGGTGCGGAATTTCGTCGTCAGCCAGATCCGCGACCTCGGCTACGCGACGTTGTCGGCCAGCAATGCCGACGAGGCGCTGGCCATCATCGATTCGGCCAAACCGATCGACCTGCTGTTCACCGACGTGATCATGCCGGGCGGCATGAACGGCCGTCAGCTCGCGGCCGCGGCGGTCGAGCGCAGGCCGGCGCTGAAGGTGCTGTTCACCTCGGGCTATCCGGACGACGCGTTTGTCGACCAGAACGGCCAGGTGGACGCCTATCTGCTGCTGGCGAAACCGTACCGGCGCTCGGATCTGGCGCGGGTGATCCGATCGGCGCTCATCGCATCATAAGCGCGGCCGGCGCCGCGCCGGTGCGGACCGCATTGCCAATCACCAGCCCGGCCAGCAGCAGCATCAGCCCCAGCGCGGGCGGCGCGAACAGCGCTTCCTCCTGGAAGATGCCGTTGACCAGCACAAGCAGCGTTCCGAAGCCGGCCAGACCCTGCGCCGCGATGCCCGATACGGCGTAGAGCCGCCACGCCGTCAGCCCGATCAGCGCATAGCAGCCGAGCGGCACCAGAGCGGCGATGCCCATCTGGTACAGCATCACGCCGATCGCGCTTTCCACCGCGCCGTCGACGGTGCCGGCGGCCTGCGCCGCGCTCCAGTCGATCACGGAGAAATCACCCGCCAGATTGCCGCCGATGCCGAGGCCGCGGCCGAGCGGCGCCTGCAGGAAACCGTTCCATCCGCCCATGAATCCCAGCACGTGATAATCGCCGATCTGCAGCCCGACATAAATGCCGATCGCCGCATAGGCCAGCAGCGCGACGATGCCAAGCGCCAGCGTCGCGACCGCGCCAATCAGGCGGGTGCCGATCCAGCCGGCGCCGACGAACAGGATCATGATCAGCGCCCCCTTCACGCTGCAGAACACCACCAGCGGCAAGGTCGCGATCGCGAGCAGCGGATGGCCGACGCTGAACAGGAAAAGCACGAAGAACGCGACGCCATAGGCGTAGCTGATGGCACTGATGTTGGGGCCGAACACGCGGTAGATGTCGGACAGGCCGAAGCCCTGCAGCAGCGGCGTGTTGAGGAAACTGAAGCTGAAGCGATCCTTCAGGTCCACCGGGACGCTGCCGGTGGCGCGCATCTCCCTTTCCCACAGGCCGGATACCGTGGCCTTCACCTCGTCGAACTGCCAATAGGCATGGCCGTTGGTGATGCCGAGCCAGAAATCGCGAAACGTCAGCTCGACGTAGCCGCACATGACGAACAGCACCGCCAGCGCCACCAGCACCGGCGTGACGCGGACGCTGGCGCTGGCCGCGGTCAGCAGCGCCAGCTGGAACAGGAACAGCGGCAGCACGATGTTGCGCAGATAGATCGTCGCCGCCATCGCGTCCTGCACGAAGCCGATGGCGAAGTACAAGCCGATCACGCCGAGCACCAGCGTGCTGATCGTCATCAGCCGGTCGACCTCGGGGCGCTCGCCACGCCGCGGCAGATAGCGCAGCCAGGCGCCGAGCCACAGCACGGCGCAGATCAGGAAGTTGTAGCCCTTGATGAATTCGAGCGCCGATGGGTCGCTCGCCATCGGCGACATGATCGAGACGAACAGGTTCTGGAACAGCAGGACGAACACCGCGATGCCGGGCGCGTAGCCGGGCAGCGCCACGATGATGGCGGCGGCGATCAGTGCCTGCACGCCGATCGCCAGCGGCGGGCTGACGGTGTGCAGCAGCGGCGCGAAGGCGATCGACGCGGTGCCGACCAGCAATGTCAGCGCGACATCGAAGATATAGCGCGGCAGCGCATCGTGCGGCGCTGCGCTGGCGTGCTGGTGAACAGTCAGGACCGCCGGAGCGGACATCGTCAGGCCTCCGCTGGCTGGGTCATTCGGCCGGCACTTCCGCCCGCCGCGATCTGAACTTGGTCAGGAGCCGCAGCACGGATGCGTCGATGCCGGTCGCCGACTTCGCCGAGGTCCGCAGCATCACCGCCATGAAGGCGAACGACACCGCGGTCGCCGTCACCGCGCCGATGATGCCGAAGAACGGGATCAGGACGACGAAGCCGATCGCGCGCATCAGCACGGTGCTGCCGATGATCGCCAGGTTGCGGCCCTCATGGCCGGTCAGCATCAGGATCGAGCCCGAAGGGCCGGCGGCGGCGACCGCCGCGGGGCCAAGCGACAGCAGCACCAGCGCGCCGTAATACGACACGTAGTCGGCGCTGAAGGCGCGCAGGATCCATTGACCGCCGCCGACGATCGCCAGCATGCCGCCGACGATCACCAGCAGCGTCACAGCCGCCACGGTGTCGAGCAGCTTGTCGAGCTGACGGAACTGGCGGCGGTAATACAGGTCCGGGAAATGCCGGGTCGAGAAGCGGTAGATCACGTCGGTCGCCATCGCGAAGGCGTTGGCGATCCGCGTGGTGACGAAGTAGGCGCCGGCCACGCTCGGGCTCATCAGGAAGCCGATCAGCACCACGTCGGCATACTGGTTGGCGGCCTCGAGCCCGTTGGAGATCCACAGCCGGCCCGACCGCGCGGTCCATTCGCGGAAGTCATAGACGGCTGCCGCATGGCCGATGCCGGGAAAACGGCCCAGCGTCTTGGGCCACATCACCGCGACATGAATCGCCACCGCGAGCGCCTCGCCGCCCGCCATCAGCAGGAAGATGACGCTGATCTCTACATGCGTGCCGGCAAACATGCCGAACAGCAGATAGACGATCGCCGGGATCACCAGCAGCAGGTCGGCGACGCCGTCGCCGGTGCCGACGCCGATCGCGGTGCGCACCAGATGCGAGGTGGTCAGCACGATCGACAGCGCGATCAGATAAAGCGCCACCGAGGCGGTCAGCGCCGCGTCATGGGTCGCGGCGAACCAGGCGTAGAAGCCCAGCGCGATGATGCCGCCGCCGACCGCCGACACCACCGAAGTGAAGATCAGCGCCCCTCGCAGGCGATGCTGGTCGCCGGCGGAACAGTATTCGTTCCAGGCGCGCATCAGGAACATCTGCTGGCCGCAGGTGGCGATCACCGCGAACAGTCCGGCCGCGCTGAACAGGATCGAATAGGTGCCGAAGCCGTGCTCGCCGAGCGTCCGCGCCGCCAGCGTGATCAGCAGCAGGTTGAGCACGGTGGTGACGGCCTTCAGCACGAACACGCCGCTCATCCCGCGCAACGCGGAATCGCTGCGCAGTCTGGCCAGCCCGCCGATCAGTCTGTTGGATGCCACGCTTGCAGAACCTCTCAGCACGTCAATCTGCGCCGCGCGCGGCTTCGCAGATGCGCGTCGCCGCCGCTGCTGGTTAATACAGACAACTTATCTGAATTTGCGCGGCTCTGCGGTTGATTCGGATGTAAGGGTAAAGAGTGCGCACGCAACGATGCGCGGGTTCGGCGCGGCGTGTTCAAAGCTTGTTAAGGTTAAAATCGGTGCGCGGTCATTCGGTCGAATTGTCGACGACGCATTGATGCAGAGTATCGTGGTGTTGCCCGTCCGATGGGCGACGGCGGCAGATTGTTGGACCCGATGAAGCTGGCTGGAAGGATGACGACGCTGATGCGGATGGCTGCGTGGGGATGCCTGATAGCGATCGCGGTGATGACGCTGGGCCCGCTGGGGCTGCGGCCGTCGTCGTCGCTGTCGCCGTCGATCGAGCGCTTCATCGCCTTCGCGGTGGTCGGCGCGCTGTTTGCGTTCGCATATCCGCGCTACATCCTGCTGGCGGCGGTCATCGTGCTCGGCGCCGCGGTAATGCTCGAGGTGCTGCAGCTGGTGCGGCCGTCGCGTCACGGCATGGTGTTCGACGCCGCGGTGAAGATCGTCGGCGGGATCTGCGGACTCACCGCCGGATGGCTGGCGTCGCATTCCGGTGCGCTGGCGGAAGCGTTGCGACAGCGGCCGCGTTGATCAGCCGCCCTGCCACAGCCCCGCCAGCCTGGGCTGGATGCTGGTGCCGTCGATCAGTTCGAGCCGGCCGCAGCGGTTCAGCGTATGCAGCTTGCGCCCCGGCCACAGCGGTCCCGGCCGCACGACGTGGCGGACGGTCTGGCTGAAATTGGCCGGTGATAGTTCCGTGATTTCGGCCAGCGCCAGCGCCGCCCCATAGCCGTGGGTGCAGTCCTGCACCGGACGCCACAGCTTGCCGTCGATGGTGGTGAAGTGACCCGCCGGCCGTGCGCTGGCGCGGTCGACCAGCACCGGATTGCGCTCATGCGGCAGCCAGAGGCCGAGCAGGCTATCGGCGTGATAGATCGACAGCGTGTCGGAGTAACCGCCGGCGCCGTCGCGGCTGGCGCCGAACATGTAGGTGCGGTCGTCGTGCCGCACGATGGTGGCGTCCGCCAGTTCGAGCCCGGACAACAGCGTGGCGTGGCGCTCCCAGCGCAGTGGGAAATCGACGCAGCGATAGATCGCAACGTCGTTGTTGCCAGTGCTTTCCGGGATCATCCAGAGCTCGCCGCCGTCCTCAATCAGGAACGGATAGGACAAATGCCACGGCTCCTCGAGCACCGGCATCACCGCGCCGGTCGGCCCGCGGTCGTCGAACTCGATCGCGGCGATGATGCCCTTGTTGGTGCGGTGATCGAGATCCTCGAAAAAGGCGAAGGTGCGCCCCTGCCAGGTGACCGCGAACGGATCGGCATAGAAGCGATGCGCCGGGCTCGGCAGCGACTGCCAGGCGGCACCGGAGAGATCGCCGCTGCGCCACACGCCCGCGTCGTCGGTGAAGCGCCAGCCGACCCGCCAGTGCGGCGCGTAGCAGCACAGCCGGTAGATCCGCCGCGCGATATTCTCGGCGAGGCCGCGCAGCACGTAGGCCGCCGGCAGGCGCGGCAGCCGGTTGCCGGCTGCGGGGAGGGCGCGGAGCGCCGGCCGCGGCTGCCCAGAGACGATCGCGGTAAGCAGCGTGGTGGTGCGCGCCATCACGGTGTCGAGCGCGCCGCTCAGCCCGTAGGCGGTCTCGGCGGATGGCACGGCGCGGTCGAAAATCGCGCCGCTGATCTCGTCGCGGATGGTGATCACCGGCAGGTCGCCGGACAGGATCGCCGCCAGCGCCGCATCCTCGCCCGCGCCGCCGTCATACAGCGGCCGCAGATACTGGCGCGGCCGGCGCGAGGCGTCGCGCGGCATGTCGGTGAAGTCGATCACCACGTCGGGCTCGCCGGCGAGCCGCGTTGCGACCGCATCGCGATGGATCGGATCGGCGCCGCCGGCCGCGCCCTTGCGCAGAATCATCCGCTCCAGCGCGAACAGCGATTCGAGGCCGGCCGGCCCGGGCGCCGGCGTGGCGGCCCAATTCACCTGAACGGCGACGTCACCGCCCGCGAGCTGCGTCGCAAGCCGCCGCATCCAGCCGCGCGGCCGATCCCGATCGAGGCGCAGTTCGATGATCATCGGGTGGCCATTGCGGTTTGCTCAGATCGCGCTTTCGATGATGCGGACGTAATCGTCCACCATCGCGTCGATCGAGTAGCGCTCGCGCAGGCCGCGCGCGTTGCGGCGCAGGGTCTCGGCCAGCGCCGGATCGTCGATCACCCGCGAGATCGTCGCGGCAAAGGCGGCGGGCTGCGTGGCATCGACGAACAGCGCCGCGGGCTCGCCCTTGTAGGCCAGCACCTCGCGCAGGATCGACAGGTCGTTGGCCACCACCGGCACCCCGGCCGAGGCCGCTTCCACCGCGGCAAGCCCGAAGGTCTCGGCTTCGGACGGAAACACGAAGACGTCGAGGCAGGCGAGGAAGCGGCCGATCTCGTCGGGCGCGATCTCGCCGAGGAAATGCACCCGATCCGCGACGCCGAGTTCGGCCGCCAGTTGCTGCAGGCGGGCTTCCTCCGGGCCCTGTCCGACCACCGCGAACAGCCAGTCCGGCCGCAGCGGCAGCACGCGGATCGCGGCGTCGAGTTGCTTCCACGGATGCAGCCGCGCGACCGAGCCGAGGATGACCGCTTCGGCGTCGAGCCCGAACGACGCCCGCGCGGCCGGCTTGGCGACATCGGCGGTCTTGTGGTCGAAACCGTGCGGCACGTGCTGCACCCGCTTGCGGTAGCGCGACGGAAACCGCGAATAGTCGCGCATCATCTCAAACGAGTTGACGGTGATGCATTTGAAGACGCCGAGCATGCCCATCGCCAGGTCGATCACACGCAGCCACGGCTTCATGGTCCAGCGCGGCGAGACCTGGTTGGCGATCACCGGCGCCGGGCTCACCAGCCGCGCCACCGCGCCGCCGATCGCGTTGCCATAGTGCTGGAAGGTGACGATGGCGTCCGGCCTGGTCTGCCGGATGCGTCGGCCGAGCGACACCAGGAAACGGACGAACGACACCGGATCGCCCGGCCGGTGGTCGGCGGCGAACACCGTGTTGGGCGGGGCGTCGAACGAATCGGATTTCTGGTAGAAGAACAGGCTGTGCACGTCGTAGCCGCGCGCCACCAGGCCGGCGCCGACCAGCCGCGAGATCTCCTGCGCGCCGGCATTCTCTCCCTGGGTCTGCACCAGCAGGATTCGCGATTTCGATGGCATGCCGGACGATCTCACTAACGCGTCTGTTCGGATTTTCCGAAGTCTTGCTGGCAATCGCGGCAACCGGGCCGCAACCGGCGGCAGCGATGTGCAGTGCCGCGGTTGGGCAGGCTTCTACACCAATCGCGCGCGGCGCAGCGAAAATGCAGGGCGGGCGGTTAACGCAGCGCCACCGCGATCGATGAAACTCTGCCGTTGCGGCACGGCGCCGCATAACTCGTCGCGCTCACCATTAATGCTTCGTCAACCATCACGTGACGCCAAGTAACCGCGGATTAACCGTCAATCTTTACTTTGCAGTGAGTGTTGGGCCACGGCACCCTATGATCGGGGCCGCCGGTCGTTTCGTTGGAGCGTAACATGTCAGTCAGCCAGGCAGCCGACGGTACGGCCGGCCGGACAGCGCAATCCATGGCGCCGACATGGGAAGCTCCGGGTGAAGTGATGCCGCAGGACCGCCGCGCGCCGGGATTTATCAAGGGCGCCCTGAGCTACGCCGGCGTGATGGCCTTCCTGCGCCGCAACGGCCGCTCGATCGCGGCGCTCGCCGCGCTGCTGTTCATGCTCGGGCTGGTCGTGCTGTGGCTGATCCCGCTGCGCTATGCCGCCACCGCGCTGGTGGTGGTGGATCCGCGCGAGCAGCGCGTCACCAACGAGCAGGACGTGCTGCCAGGGATCGGCCAGGACGCCGCCGCGCTGCAGAGCCTGATCGAGATCGCGAAATCCGACGGCTTCCTTCGGCCGCTGGTGCAGAAGCTGAACGTCGCCGCGGACAGCGAGATCGCCGGCAGCGAGACCGACCCGTCGCGCATCCTCGAGAAATTCCGCGCCCGGCTCGACATCTCGCGCCGCGGGCTCACTTACGTCATCGCCATGACCTTCGTGTCGAAGGATCCCGAGCGCGCGGCGCAATATGCCAATGCGGTGGCGCAGGCCTTCGTCCTGAGCCAGACCCAGGTGCGCACCGACGCCGCCGACGAGGCGGCCGGCTGGCTCAACAGCCGGCTGAAGACGCTGAGCGATCGTCTGCGCGTCTCGGAAGACGCCGTCGCCGCCTTCAAGGCGCAGCACCGCATCGTCAATGCCGGCCGCGAAAGCACCACGCGGCAATTGCGCGTCACCGAACTGAGCCAGCAGGTCTCCGCCGCGCGGCTGCGCACCGAGGAGGCCAAGAACCGCTACGAGCAGGCGCAGCGCGACCTCAAGGCCAATGTCGACAGCCCGTCGACCGCGCGCTCCGAACTGCTCGGCATCCTGCGCGCGCAGCGCACCCAGCTGAACGACCAGATCGCGCAGAAGCGCGCGGTGTTCGGCGACCGCCATCCCGACCTGGTGATCGCGCTCAATCAGCTCACCGAGCTCAATCGCCAGATCGAGACCGAGCGGCGGCGCAACATCGACAGCGCCAAATCCGATTACGAGACCGTGCGCGACCAGCAGAAATCGCTGGAGCAGCAGCTGAAGGCCTATGAAGGCGAGATGCTGCAGGACGGCCAGGACGCGGTGAAGCTGCAGGAACTGCAGCGCGAGGCCGAGGCCAACAAGAACATCTACGAGCAGTTCCTGTCGCGCTACAACACCACCAGCGAACAGCGGCTGCTGCAGGCGACGCAGACCAAGGTGGCGTCGCTCGCCACGCCGCCGACACGGCCGACGCGGCCGCCGTTGCCGCTGCTGCTGGCGGCGCTGGCGATCGGCTCGCTGCTGTCGTCGACCGCGATCGTCACCATCCGCGAGACCACCCGCAGCCGCCCGTTGCCGCCGCAGCTGCCGGAAGTACCGGACGCGCCGAAGGTCGCGGTGCCTGTCGTCGTCGAAGCCCGGCCACAGCCGGCGCCTGTCGCCATGCCGGCCGCCGCATCGGCTGCGGCCGCAGCCTCGCTTGCCTCTGCGCCGCTGATCGCGCCGCTCGATCCGACACCGCAGCCCGAGCCGCAGCCCCGGCCGCAGCCCGAAGCACTGCCGGTGTGGGCGGAAATTCCGGCGCTCGCCGCTGCGGCCGATATGCGGTCGCATCTCCAGAACCTGTTCGACACGCTGGCGATCGGGCCCGGCGCGCGCGGCCAGGTGGTGCTCGTCACCTCGGCGGAGACCGGGACCGGCAAGAGCTCGGTCGCACGCGCGTTGAATGCGCTGGCGATCGAGCGCGGCCTGCTCAGCGTGCTGATCGAGCTGTCGCCGGATGCAGCACCGGCGCAGGCCGAGACGCCGTCGCAGGATGGCGTGCGCAGCCTGAAATCCACCGTGCGGTCGCTGGCGATGCTGCTCGACGCCACGCCGAACGGCGATGCCGCCGTAGCCGACATCCGCACCGAATTCGGTCTCACGGTGATCGACGCGCCGTCGCTCGCCACGCTGCCGGACGCGGCCATGATCGCCGCGCAATGCGACGCGACGCTGCTGGTCACCATCGAGGGCGCCACCAGCGCCTTTGCAATCCGCAATGCCGCCGCGGCGCTGACGCGGGCCAGCGCCGGCCGCATCGGCCGCGTCGTCAACCGCGCCGCGCGCGCCACGCTCGACCTGCGCCGGATGGCGCGGCAGGCCGGCTGATGCGACGTCCGGCGCTTGCCGTGCTGGCGCTGGTCGGCCTCGCAGCAGGGCCGGCGATGGCCGCCTGCATCGTGCCGCCGCCCGAGGTGCCGGCCGCAGCGCTGAAGGCGCTGGCGCGCGGCGTCAATGTCGGCGGCTGGATGGACGGGCCGGGGTCGGCGAAACCCAATTTCGACACGCTGCGCCGGCTGCGCAAAGCCGGCCTGACCCATATCCGCCTGCCGGTGCCGGCCGAATTGTCGATGCGGCGCTTCAGCGGCGACGCTGCGCTCGACCAGCAGTCCCGCGCCATCGACGCCGCGCTGACCGATCTGCTGGCGATGGATTTCAGCGTGTCGCTCGACATGCATCCCGGCGAGCAGTTCTCGAAACTGCATCGCAGCGATCCGGCGGGCGCGATGGCGGCCATGCAGGACGGCTGGCGCCGGCTGGCGCAGATCGTCGCGCGCCATCCCACAGATCGCGTGTTCGCCGAACTGCTGAACGAGCCCGACATCGATCCGGCACGCTGGCAAGGCGAAGCCGAGCAACTCGCCGCGTTCGTCCGCGGCCTGCTGCCGCGCACCACCCTGATCGTCGGGCCGACCAACTGGCAGCGCGCCGACTCGCTGCCGCTGTTCAAGCCGCTCGGCGACCTCAACGTGGTCTATGCCATCCATGTCTACGACCCGATGGTGTTCACCCATCAGGGCCACTGGGATCCGAAGGACCCGCTGAGCGACATCGGCGGGCTGCCGTTCCCGATCCGCGCCGACGATCCGGCGGTGCAGGACATCCGCCGCGAGCTGATCGCGCTGCGCAAGGCGCGCGCGCTGCACGAACTCGACAAGGCCATCGCGCAATCGGCGCAGGGCGACGTGATCGCCAGCCAGCTGCAGCCCGCGGTCGACTGGCAGGCGACCTACAAGCGGCCGCTGATCGTCAACGAGTTCGGCGTGTTCAAGGCCCAGGCCCCCCGCGACAGCCGCCTGCGCTGGCTCCGCGCCGTGGTCGACGCCGCGGACAGGCACTGCTGGGGCTGGACCCACTGGGAATTCGAGCAGGGCTTTGGCCTCGCCGATCCCGCGACCGGCGAGATCGACACGGGCGTGCTGCGCGCGCTGATCGGAGCGCGCTGAGTCGTTTACCCTGTTGTCTCCCGCAATCCCGAGATCGCGTGCGTTCGTCTAACGATCACCGTTGCGCTCTGCCGTGGGCCAGGACGGAAGTTGCGACAGGCCGCCATCCGAATTAGACGCCTGCTGCACGACGCTGAGAGAGCCGTCGGTCTCGATAACCACTGCGGCAATGTCCTTGATGTGCGAGTTGCCACTGTTGCGGATCGCCGAGAGTATCTCCGACCGCGTGATGCGCTGATCTCGCATGGCCCGATCGAGATATTCCCCGCGGCGCAACAGCAGCGTCGGCTCCGATTTCACGAACTGCTCGAGAGGTTGAAACCGCACCGACATCCACGTGATGATAAACTGCAGGAATATCAGCAGAGAGAAGGCGAGGACGCCTTCGGTCAGACTGACGCTCTTGTCGAGCACCACGGCCGACAGGGTTGAACCAAGCGCCACGGTGATGACGAGATCAAACGCGTTGAGCTTGGTCAGCGTCCGCTTGCCCGATATTCGCAGAAACACCACCAGGGCAACATATGCCAAAGTCCCGACGATCAAGATCCGCTTCAGATCTTCCCAGTCGTCAAAGAACATCGGAGCGCTCCGCATGGCGATCAGAAAGCATGCTTCTCACTGCCGCTGGGCCAGCATGTCGAAGCGGGAAGACCGAACGATCCAGCGACCATTGACATCCGCAACGACAAAGATCAGCGATTGCTGCGCTGAAACGGAATCCGGAATTCGCACTCGCGTGCTGATGGCTCCCTCTGCAGTGGTCCTGACCTGCGCCAGTACATTGTAAGCCTGTCCGGGCGGGCCGGCGCCGATGACCGCCGCCGAACTCGTCGGCAATCCGTCTGCCGATACCATCACCGTATTGCCCTCCGGGCCCGGTTCACGCTCGACCTTGATGGTCGCGTCGGTCGCGGCGGGACCGCCCTTCACCTTGTCCTTGAGGCCGTCGATGCGACGCTTGATGTCGGGATTTTTTTCCAGCAGGTCCTCGGTGGACGACCCGACCCAGCCGGCAAAATTCGACAGACTGTTGACCACGCGGTCCGCGCCGGAATCGATGCGGTCGCTGACGCTGCTATCGGCCTTGCCGATCTTGATCTGGCTGCCGACGCGAAGATCGCTCGATCCATCGATGGAGGGATTTCCCGACAGCAACCGGCTCTCGCTCACATTGCATCGCTCCGAGATCGAACTAAGCGTGTCGCCGGCCCTGACTTCGGTCGAGGCGCCGCAAGGCGTTTCGGCGGCGCCTGCGATCGCCATGCTGGCCGCAAGGATACCCGAAGCGATCGGCAATGTTCGTAAAACTGACAAGTGAAACTCCCTTGCTTCGACGTGCGATGAGGTGCTTGCGAGGTCGAACCGTTTCAGGCCGGCAACGTTCCAATGGCCCTCGGGAGCTGAAATTGCGACTTGCCGACGCAGGCGAAACCCATATGGAACGTTACGCGCTGGCGACCTTTGGTTCATGACAAGCACAACATCACCAAGGAGCTTTATATGAAAAACTTTCTTGCAACGACTTGCGCTTTCGCGATCATGAGCACGGCCGCCTTCGCACAGACTGCGACGCCGCAGAATCCCGCAAGCCCGAATACGGCAGCGCCGCAGGCCACGCAGGCTCCCGAAGCTGCGCAGACGACCGGAACCAATCAGTCCAACATGGCGAAGCAGCCGGCACAGGCCGCAGCATCGCCAGGCGCTGGCATTCAACGGGTCGACGCCGCTTCGCTGGTCATGACGTACTACACCGCGAATCCTGCCGACATGCGGGTCAGCAATCTGATGGGCCGCAACGTTTACAATCTGCGCGATGAGGTGATCGGCGAAGTGAACGACATCATCGTCAATAACGGCAAGACGATCACGGCGATCGTCGTCGGCGTCGGCGGCTTCCTCGGCATGGGCGAGCGCAACGTGGCGGTCGCGCCTTCCGCCATCGTTCTGAGCGAAGTCGGCGACGGATCTGCGCGGCTGGTGGTCAACACCACGAAGGAAGACTTGAAGAAGGTTACCGCCTTCAATTTCGATGATGTGGACAAGCCGGGCGCAAGCACGAATACCACGGCGACGGGAAGCGGCAAGCCCGCTGCCAAGTAAACTGTCAAGTAACCTGTCAAGTCATCAGCCAGACCGTCAGCAAGGCTCGCGCCGGCTGATGGCGGGCTGAGGTCCATCTGGCGATACGAAACGCGGGTCGGAAACGGCCCGCGTATCCGTTTGCAGGGGAGGGCGGAGTGGAGGCGGGGCACTGCGCGCAACGGGCAAAGCCAACCTATGCAGCAACAGCCTGCGGTACTGAGCGTCAGTTCAGCTTGCTACTGCGCAATCTCAAGTTCGATCGTCTCCATCGCGTCGATCGACGCATTTGTGATCTCCGCCAGCAGATCGAGGTATATCTTGCCTGGCTGGCCGACCCTTATCCGGAACTGGTTCTCGCTGGTGTCATTGGCATAAACCGACTTGCCGACCACCACGGGACTTGAAAACCCCAGCCCTGCGGACGTCACCAGGCGGGTGCTCTGGCTAACAAGATCCTCGATCACCAGATCGAACCGGTAGGGACTAGAATTGACAGACCGCAAATACGCAACGATGCTTCCATCAGCAGATACGCTTGGACTAATGGCTATGCCGTCCTGGCGAAACAAAGGGCTCAGCTTATGCGGGGGAATCTCGATCCGTCCGAGAGATTGATCGAACGGCAGCTTGAAGATCTCGCTTTGCCTCAAAGAACCCGAGTCAAACTTCGGAATAACCGAGTGAGTGGCGTCCGGCATGGCGGAGAAATACAACTCCTTGTCCGACGCGCTGACCGATCTTATTTGGTACAGCTTAATGTCCGTCAGCTTCAATGGATGACCCGCCTGGCCGAGTAACCAGAAGTCGTTATCTGTATAGACTGCCCTCCCGTCTGGATGAATCCGTGTCGGCGTCTCCACATAAAGAATTCGTCCGCCTGATAGTTCTATCGGATAACTTATCGAGCCTTCACTTTTCACCATGGATTTGCAATGGAGGGTGCTCGTCTCGCATGCCACAAGTTCTCGTCCGCCTTCGCCGCGAGGATGTCTGACAAACAACAGTCGGGATCCATCTGGAGACAGGTAAGGCGAAAGGAGATTGGATCCTTTCAGTCCCAGCTTTTTGCGCCCGCCGGTTTCATAATTGAGAAGCAACAGCGCAAATTCACCACCTGAATTGCGAACGGGAAACGCGACACTTTTGACCGAGGCCGCAAGATAGGCGCGGGGACTATTGCGAGGCGGAGTCGTTGCATCGCTGCAACCCGAAGCGCCAACTATCAGTAGCAATAGACCAACCAATGCCCGGCACAACGAAGCGAAGCCGACGTTCGTTCGACCGCGTCTGAACTCCTCGCTATCGAGCATGCGCTGCCTCCGCGATCGCCGGTACCACCAGGCCTACATAGCGACCGAGATCATCAGATAGGATTAAGGTGGTGCCACAAAAATGCGAGGACCGGCGCATCGAAGCGCGGCTGATCGGACGAATTCGGAGCCCGCAACGCCAAGTCCTTGACGAAGCGGCTTGCGTCATGGCCCGTCATTCCGGGGCATAAGCCGCGATAGCGGCGCAATGAACCCGGAATCTCGAGCTCGGGCGCAGCGCGTTCAATCTCGAGATTCCGGGCTCGCTTTGGCCTGCGGCCACGCGCCCCGGAATGACGACGGCTGCAGATCGTATCACACAGCGCATAGCGTCGCGGGTCGCTACCTCTCCGTCGTCATGCCCGGGCTTGTCCCAGGCATCCACGTCTTGAGAAATCGCCGCGGATCGAGGACGTGGATGGCCGGGACGAGCCCGGCCATGACGGCATTGAACGATGTTGCGGACCGCCGGATGCGCCGTTCAAGACTAACCCGATCGCGTCAGCAGCAGGTACATCGCGTGGGGGTTGGTCTTGAGGTAGCGCCAGCCGAGGCGGCGGGGTTCGAGGCCGACGCGCCACAGCCATTCGAGGCCGGCGCGCTGCATCCATTGCGGCGCGCGCCTTTTCGAGCCGGACAGGAAATCGAACAAGCCACCCGAGGTCTTGATCAGGCCGACCGAGGTCAGCCGGTGGCGATGTCTGGCGATGAACACCTGCTCGCGCGGCACGCCCATCGAGACCCAGAGGATGTCCGGGCCGAGCGCGGCGATCTGATTGCAGGCGTCGATCTCGTCCTGCGCGCCGGCGAAGAAGCCGTTGCGGCGGCCGATGATCTTGAGATCCGGATAGCGGGCCTGCACGCGCTGCGTGGCGGCGGCGTTCGACGCCTCGCTGGCGCCGAGCATGAACATGGTGGCGCCGCGTGCCTGCGCCTCGCGCGCCACGTCGTGAAACAGGTCGGTGGTCGCAACGCGCTCCGGCAATGCGACGTCGCATTTGATGCGCGAGGCGAACACATGCGGCATGCCGTCGGCGTGGATCGCGTCGGCCTGCAGGAACAGCGCGCGCTCGGTCGGATCGACCGCGCAGCGATGCGTGACTTCGCCGTTGGTGGAGGTGATGTAGGCCGGGTAGCGCCACAGCCCGTGACGCTTCAACGCCTCGTCGACCATGTCGCGCGCCGAGGTTTCGCGATCCACCACCACGACCGGCAGGCCGCCGAGCCGGACCCGGCGCCAGTCATGCAGCGCGCCGCGCCGGCGGTCGCCCGCGACGCGCCGCTCGTTGCGCAATGCCTGTGTTGCATCGAACGGCGCAACGCGGCGGTCCGTCGTCCGCCGGTCCATTCCCGACAGGAGCGGTTGCTGTCGCGGCTGGTGTGTTTGCGCGTTGGACATCGCTGGGCCTCATTCCGATAGATGCACGAACCTCGCGCCGTCTGAGTGTTAGTCGTCAGTTAAGCAATCTTAACGACAACCCAAAGGGCGATCCAGCAGCTCTGCAAAACAAGGTAAAGTGGTTAACGGATGTCGCGTGATGAGGCAGCGACGACGCGCGCCTCGCCCCAGCGCGCGGCGATCGCGTGCCAGTCTGCGACGCAGCGTCCTGCTATGGCACAGCGCTAATCGCGCGGCGGCGCGGGCAGGGTGCGTTCCCATGCGAGCGCATGGCGCACGATGGTCGCGATGTCGGCGAATCGCGGCGTCCAGCCGAGCGTGTCGATGGCGCGCGCGTTCGACGCGACGAGGCTTGCCGGATCGCCGGCGCGGCGCGGCTTGATGCGCACGGGAAAGTCGGTGTTCGAGACGCGCTTGACGACGTCGATCACGTCGATCACCGAGTGCCCCGACGCGTAGCCGATGTTGCAGGCGAGGCTCGCGCCGCCGCCGCGCAAGTAACGCAGCGCATCGAGATGCGCCTGCACCAGATCGGTGACATGCACATAGTCGCGGATGCAGGAACCGTCGGCCGTCGGATAGTCGGTGCCGAACACGTCGATGCCGTCGCGCTTGCCGAGCGCCGCCTGCACCGCGATCTTGATCAGATGCGTGGCGATCGCCGACGACTGGCCGGTGCGGCCGTCCGGATCGGCGCCGGCGACGTTGAAGTAGCGCAGCGCCGCGTAGCTCAGCGGCGCGGCCTTCGCGGTGTCCTGCAGCATCCACTCCACCATCAGCTTGGAGCGGCCGTAGGGATTGATCGGATCGAGCGGCTGGTCCTCGTCGATCGGCAGGACCCGCGGCTCGCCATACACCGCCGCGGTCGAGGAGAACACGATGTGCGGAATGCCGTGGTCGACGGCGCAGGCGATCAGCGCGCGCGAATTGACGGTGTTGTTGTCGTAATAGGCCAGCGGATCGGCGACCGAGTCCGGCACCACGATGCTGGCGGCGAAATGGATGATGGCCTCGACATGGTGCCGCCGCAGGACGTCGCCGACCAGATCGGGATCGCCGCTGCTGCCCTGGTAGAACGGCACGTCGCGCGGCACTGCGGAGCGAAACCCGGTCGACAGATTGTCGATCACGACCGGCCGTTCGCCGGCCGCCATCAGCGCCAGCGTCATGTGGCTGCCGATGTAGCCCGCGCCCCCGGTGACGAGGATGTGCGACGCGCTGCTCATCCGCCGCGCGCGCGCAAATGAGCGCTGCTCGCCACCGCGAGTCCCCAGGTCAGTCCGAGCAGCAGGAAGTAGTGCCGCCAGTGATCGGTGTCGATGATGGCGGCTTCCATCATGGTGACGATCAGCGTTGCGACCACCGCGATCTGGATCGGCTGCCACGGCGTGCGCACCAGGGCGTAGCGGAAGCCGTAGATCGCCGTGGTGACGACCAGCACCGGATACAGGATGCCGCTGAGCCAGCCGCCCGACATGAAGGCGTTGAGGAACGAGTTGTGGGTGTCCTCGGGGAAGTATTTGCGGAACTGCAGCGGCCCGATGCCGACCGGGAAGTCCAGCGCCATATCGGCGCCCAGCAGATGGCGGCCGAACCGTCCGAAGCGGCCGGAGTCGTAAGGCTGGCTCAGGCTGGCGCGCTCCTTGAACAAGGCGGCGACCTGATCGAGCGACAGCAGCACGGCGATCGCCGCGATCAGCAGCGCCATCGCCACCACGGCCAAGACCACAATTCGGACACGCCTTTGTTGCGTTTCCGCCGTGACGAACATCAGGCCCACCATCAGCATGGCGGATCCGGCGTAAAGTCCCCAGGCGGCTCGGGAAAATGCCAGGAAGATGGCCAGGCTGAGGATCGCCAGCACGACGCCGTTGCGGATCGCGCTCCAGAACGAGCCCTGGATGATACGCTGCAGGCTCAGCAGCGCCGGAAACACCAGAAAGGCCCCCAGCACGTTTGGGTCCTTGAACGTGCCGCGCGCCCGGCCGGCATAGGTCAGCAGGTCGCCGGCGCCCGGTATCAGGTTGAAATATCCGGCGATTCCGGCCAGCGCCGCGACCACCGCGCCGGCCAGATAGCCGCGGCTCAACGCATCGATGCGATCCGCGGTGTCCTCGAGGCAGATCATCGCGAAGAAGATGGCCGCGATCGCCATGTACCAGGAGGTCAGCACCCAGGTCAGGATTTCCGTGTCGTGAAATAGCCCGATCGCACCGATCGAATAGCCCAGGCAGATCATCGCCAGCAGCGTCATCGGAATCAGCAAGGCCGGCGCGAGCCGCAGTCCCGCCGCGACGAACACCGCGATCGCAAGCACCATCGCCAATTCGTAGGGGCTGGGTTCGATGAAAACGATCGAGCCGCAGGCGCCGACCAGCCACAGCAGGCCATGCTGCAGGCTGCGCAGCCCCGGAGAGGCACGCGCGGCGACGGAGTTCGCGACGACAAAATCGGTCATGGTCGAAACCTTTCGTCGCCTTTTGAAATCGGCGACGAGCCGGGCCTGAAAGAATTGCGCGTCAGCCGCGCGGCGGCCGTCGGCGATGTGCGGCGTTGCGGCCGTGCGCGTGCTTCCAGTGTAAAGATGCCGGATTAACGCGGACTTATCGCGATCTCCGACTCGACTTCTGCGCGGTGAAATCGAGCCCTGCGGATTGCAAATTCTCGCGGCAACCCCATAATTTAGCGCTCAGCCTGCTGACGCGGCGACCGCTCCGCCCGGTCGTCGGCTTGGCCTGAACAGGAGAGGCTGCATGCCGTCACTGCCCGAGTGGAAAGTCCCGGCCGCCGCCCAGCCGCGCGCGAAGGACTTTGATTTCGACCTCAATCACGCGCTGACCTCGGTGGTCGGCCTGCATGCGCTGATCCCGAACGATGCCTTCACCGCCGAGACGCTCGGCACCGAACGTGCCGGCAATGGCGTCGTGATCGACGACGGCCTGGTGCTGACGATCGGCTATCTGATCACCGAGGCGCAAACCGTCTGGCTGCATGCCGGCGACGGTCGCGTCGTCGAGGGTCACGCGCTCGGATTCGATTCCGAGACCGGGTTCGGCCTGGTGCAGGCGCTGACCTCGCTTGACCTGCCGGCCCTGCCGCTCGGCTCATCGGCGGCCGCAAACATTGGTGATCGCATCGTGATGGGCGGCGCCGGCGGGCGTGCGCGCTCGCTCGTTGGCTCGATCGCCGCGCGGCAACCGTTTGCAGGCTATTGGGAGTATCTGCTCGACGACGCGATCTTCACGGCGCCCTCGCATCCGAACTGGGGCGGGGCGGCGCTGATTTCGGAGCGCGGCGACCTGATTGGGATCGGCTCGTTGCAGATCGAGCGGGAGAGAGCCGGCGCCACCGAACAACTCAACATGGTGGTGCCGACCGATCTGCTGAAGCCGGTGCTCGGCGATCTGCGCCGCTTCGGGCACGTCGACAAGCCGGCACGCCCGTGGCTTGGCGTCTATGCGGCCGAGATCGAGGATCGCATCGTTGTCGTCGGCGTGGCGCCGAAAGGGCCGGCCTCGCATGCCGAACTGAAGGTAGGCGACGTGATCGTTGCGGTGAACGGCGACGAGGTCGCCACCGCCGCGGAGTTCTATCGGAAATTATGGTCGCACGGTCCGGCTGGAGTGGACGTGCCGTTGACCTTGCACAGCGAGGGCGCGACGTTCGACATGGTTGTCAAATCCGCCGATCGGGCACGCTTTCTGAAAGCGCCGCGGCTCCACTAACCGCGCGTTGACCACGACCGCTAACTGGGCGATGGCTGCGTGCTGTTGGCCAGTTCCTTCCGAACCGCCGCAGCACCATTGCCAACCTTATCGACGGCCTTCTGAAGCTCGTCGCGGGTCACGCCGAGCGCGCGAGTCCAGTATTTCAGCTCGAACTCCTCGTGCATGTTGATCTTGCTTCGGTCCTGAGTGCCCTTCTTTCTCAAGCTGTCCATGCGCGGCTCCCATTGAGGGCTTCGGCTTCCTTGGCTGCTCGCCGCCGCCTGGCTTCGAGCATGGTCGGAAACGGCGTGCCCAGCTTTCGTGCCTGGATCTGAACCGACGTCTGGCTCCTACGAAGAGCCGCAGCGGCCCGCAGCACCGAGGCGCCGCTGGCTATCAATGATTGCAGGCGTGTTACCTGCTCCTCGTCCCAGATCCGTCCCTGCTTCATCGATGTACTCCGGAGTGTAGGCTTGAGGTCTTCGCTGTCGGCGTATCCCTGTTCGGTCCGACCTGCAGCAGTGCTGTAAGCGAGATAGCCTTTTAATAGCCGGCCGGAAGTTAGGTTCCTTCGATGCGACAACGGCTTAGTGTCCGGAATCGGACGCGTTGCCGCACGCGTGACTGAACCGCGCACCTGGTTCGCCATTGTCACACCGAGACACCCGGCGGAAGCTGTCCGGGTGGATCTCGAAGGAGATTTCGATGCGAATCGTCGTGGCTATCATCGGCGCCGTTCTCGTCCTCCCTGGCTCTGCCGCTTTCGCGGTCCCGCCGACGGCGCAGGAAAATCCCGGTTACCAACGCCGGCTGCAGGAGTCCCGGCAGCAGCGCGTGATTGCGCCTGGTGAGGAAGTGCGGACTGCTCCGGCCGGTCGCAAACGCCCGGTTCGGCGCAAGCGAAACTAGGACGTGGCATCATGAGCCGGGCGGCATCTTTTCGAAGGTCGGCAGGGTCGGATCGATGCGGTCCCAGGGCTGCGCGCTTTTGGTCCACAGCACGGCCTGCGGGCTGTAGCGCTGCGGCTCGTCGAGGCTCGCGGCGCGGATCACGATGACGTCGGGTGCCGCCGACGTCGTCATGCTGACCGGCGACCCGCACGTCGGGCAGAACGCGCGGGTTTTGACCGATCCCTGCTCGCCTTCGATGCTCCATTGCGTGGCATTGCCGCGCAACTCGGCGGCCGCGCGCGGAAACACCAGATGCGAGGCATGGCCGGTGCCGCTCTCCTGCTGGCAGTGGCGGCACTGGCAGTCCAGCATCGCAACCGGCTCCGCCGCGATGTCGTAGCGGATCGCACCGCAGGCGCATCCGCCAGAAAACGATTTGCTCATTCCGACCCTCCTTCGCGATCGGTTGGCGCGCCGTCGGACCTGTCCTGTTCGTCCACCGCCGCGCGCAGCCGGGATGTCACGGTCTTCCAGCCGCTGCCCATGTTCTGCAGCGCCACCTCGTTCACCGGCAGCCGGAATCCGGAGTGCACCATGCGCAGCCGCGTTCCGCCGGGCACCTCGGTCAGCGTCCAGGTGACCACGGTGTCGAGCTTCGAGCCGTAGCCGACATTGTCCTGGTGCCCGCCGCGCCAGCGATAGGCGAAGCGTTCATGCGGGCGGACCTCGAGAACCTCGCAGTGGATCACGCCGTCCCACGGACCGGCGGGCTTGGTCTGGAAGGTGAAGCGGCAGCCCACGACCGGCTCGAAACCCGTCGGCGGCATCAGCCAGCGCGCCATCAGGTCGCCGGAGGTCAGCGATCTCCAGATCGTCGCGGCGGCGTGCGGGAAGATCTCGTCGATGACGATGTCCTGGGTGGCGTTCAACGTGGCGCTGCTACTCATGGTCGATCTCTTTCAGATGCTGGCGCAGTCCGGCAAAGCGCTCGCGCCAGAACTCGCCGTAATGGCCGATCCAGTCGAACAGCGGCGCCAGGCCCTCCGGGTTGGCCTGGTAGAAGACGTTGCGTCCTTGCGCGCGATCGGTGACCAGCCCGGCCTGCTTCAGCGATCGCAGGTGCTGCGAAATGGCCGACTGGGTCACCCCGCTGTTTCTGGTCAATTCGGCGACGCTGATCTCCGGCGACCGCGCAATCCGCTCGAACACCGCCCTTCGCGTCGGGTCGGCCAGCGTCTTCATCACGGCGTCGAGTCGGACAATTTGGGGCATGCCAGATGCATTAGTATATGCTAATGCATAAGTCAAGGCTAATAGGTTGATTGCGGGGACGGCTCGAGGGCGGCGGCTTGCGCTTGCCGCCGCGACCTCGCAGCATCGCCGCATGATTCGAGACAAAACGAAACCGGCGGCGCCCAGGCTCGGCAAGGGCGTGATCGCCGTCGCCTCGCCCAGTTTCCGGCGCGAGCGCGCGCTGCTGAAGCGTGGCGTCTGGCCGGTGGCCGGGTGCGACGAGGCCGGACGCGGGCCGCTGGCCGGGCCGGTGGTCGCCGCCGCCGTCGTGCTCGATCCCCGGCGGATCCCAAAGGGCCTCGACGATTCCAAGCGGCTGACGCATGAGAAGCGCGAGGCGCTGTTCGAGCAGATCTGCGCCAAGGCCTCGTTCGCGGTGGCCTATGCGTCGCCGGCGCGGATCGACCGCGACAACATCCTGCGTGCTTCGCTCTGGGCGCTGGCGCGCGCGGTGCGCTCGCTGCCGGAACGGCCGCAGCACGTGCTGGTCGATGGCCGCGACCGCATCGATGTCGAATGCGACTGCGACGCGGTGATCGGCGGCGACGCGCTGGTATTGTCGATCGCCGCCGCATCGATCGTGGCCAAGGTGACGCGCGACCGGCTGATGTGCGCGCTGGCGCAGGATTGCCCCGGCTATGGCTTCGAGCAGCACAAGGGCTACGGCGTGCCCGAGCATCTCGACGCGCTGGGCCGGCTCGGTCCCAGCGTTCATCATCGCCGCCTGTTCGCACCGGTCGTTGCCGCGCGCGAAAAGCAGGAGGCGCTGGCGCTGGCCGGCACTCTCGTTGCGACCAGCGCGCCCGTCACGCTCGAAACGCCGGCCTGAGCCGACTGCGATCCAACCGCGGTCGCGATTTCCGGTGTCGCTTTGAAGGCGAAGTTGGCTAAGAAGGGGTGGCCCGCCCAACCATCCTTCTTCGGTCCTGAACCCCGGACGCCATGCGCTTCACGTCCCTGATCATCGAACTGATTCGTGCGCGCCCGCGGTTGATCGTCTGGATCGTCCTGTTGATTCAGGCGGGGCTGTGGGTGCTGCTGCCGCTCCTGCTGTATTCCGGCCCGCCGGGCGACGTCGCGACGGTGCTGGCCTATGGCCGCGAATATCAGGTCGGAACCTGGCAGGGTCCGCCGCTCGCCTTCTGGCTTGGCGACATCGCCTTCAGGCTGGCCGGCAATCACATCGTCGGCGTCTATCTGCTGGCGCAGATCTGTTTCGTCGTGACCTTCCAGGCGCTTTATGCGCTGTCGCGCGCCATCGTCGGGCCGCAGCAGGCGGTGATCGCGGTGCTGCTGACGATGACCGTCACGGCGTTCAGTTCGCCCGGCGTCGAATTCGGGCCGCTGGTGCTGGCGCGGCCGATGTGGGCACTCTTGCTGCTGCATGTCTGGCAGATCATCGGGCAGGGCCGCCGCGCCGCATGGTTCGCGCTGTCGATCGAAGCCGGGTTGTTGCTGCTCACCACAACGGCCGCGCCGGTGCTGCTGCTGCTGCCGATCGGATTTGCGCTCGCCACCAGCCGCAGCCGCCGCGCGCTGCTGTCGTTCGATCCGGTCTACGCGCTGATCGTCATCGCCGTGCTGGTGCTGCCCTACGCGATATGGTTGGTCCGCGCCGACATCTTCACGCCGCCGCAGCTGCCGGCGACGGCCGACCTGGCGCCGCGCGCGCTGCGCTGGCTTGAGATGCTGGGTGGATTGCTGGTTGCGACCACCGCGGTCTGGCTGCTGACCGCGATGAACTCGCGCTGGTTCAGCCGCGGGGCCGGCGATGCCCCAATCATCTTCCGCCCGCACATCGACCCGCTGGCGAGACAGTTCGCATATACCTTCGCGATCGCCCCGGTCGTCGCTGGAAGCCTGCTCGCCGCGCTGTTCGGATTGCCGCAGGTGATCGGCGGGGCAGGGATCGCACTGCTGCTGTCGGGGCTTGCCGTCGTGGTTGCCAGCGGCGACCGGCTGCCGTTGCGGCGGCAGCGCATCCTGCGCACCGCATGGGCGGCAGCCATTGCCGCGCCGGCGCTGGCGGTGGTGCTCGCGATCGTGGTGCAGCCCTGGATCGGCGGCAAGGAGTTGCCGACCGCGCTGCCGGCCCGCGACATCGCCCGCTTCTTCGCCGAAAGCTTCGAACGCCGCACCAACCGGCCGTTGCCGGCTGTCGCCGGCGATCCGCAGCTGGCGTCGCTGATCGCGATGGCGCCGTCGCGCCCGCATGTGCTGCTCGACGCCACGCCGGAGCGCACGCCATGGCTGACGCAGGCGCGGTTCGCCGAGACCGGTGGCGTCGTGGTGTGGCGCGCGACCGACACCGTCGGCCGTCCGCCCGACGACATCGCGCAGCGTTTCCCCGACCTGGTGCCGGAAATCCCGCGGGCATTCGATCGGCTGGTCAACGGCCGCCAGCCGCCGTTGCGGATCGGCTGGGCCATCATCCGTCCCAGGCAGCCCTGACGGGTGTTACGACAGCGCGCTATGCGCTGCATTCCCTTCCAGCACCGCGGCGATCGCGCGCAAATCCTGCCAGGCCATCCGCTTGTAGGACGGCGAGCGCAGCAAATAGGCCGGGTGGAAGGTCGGCAGCGCGCGGATCAGCCGCGTGCCGGTGTCGTAGTCGAACCAGCGGCCGCGGGTCTTCATGATGCCGTCGCGGGTGTTGAGCAGGGTCTGGGTCGCGGGATTGCCAAGCGTCACCAGCACGTCGGGGTCGACCAGCTCGATCTGCCGCTGGATGAACGGCAGGCAGATCTGGGTCTCATGCGGCGTCGGCGTGCGGTTGCCCGGCGGCCGCCACGGGATCACGTTGGAAATATAGGCGTTGCCGCGGTTCAGCCCGATCGCCCCGATCATCAGGTCCAGCAGCTTGCCGGAGCGGCCGACGAAGGGCAGCCCGTCGATGTCTTCCTCGCGGCCCGGCGCTTCGCCGACGAACATGATCCTGGCCTGCGGATTGCCGTCGGCGAACACCAGCCGTGTTGCGGTCGATCGCAGCGCGCAGCCGTCGAACCCCTCCATCAGCGTGCGCAGCGCCCCCAGCGTCGGCGCCGATCGGGCGGCCTCCCGCGCGGAGAGGATGGCAACTTCGGGCGCGACCGCGGCAGGGGCCGGCGGCTTGGGAGCCGGTGCCGCGATGTTCAGGCTGCGGCGTCCCGGCTCGGCAGCGGCCACCGCCGGGCGCGCCGCCTCGGCCTGAGGCGCCGCCTCATCGCTCATCCGGTTGACCGCAGCGTCGCCCAGCGCGCAGTCGACGCCGGCGTCCAGATAGAACGCCAGCAGCTGATGAATGGTGGGGGCGCGGTCGGGTGTCATGCGGTCGATGCCATACCGCGTCTGGCAAAAAATCGCAGCATTTTCCGCCGGTCGACGGGTTCGTGGCTGCGCGGTCGCGACGCGGCACGAGGCCGGAACCGGGCGATCCACGGGCGATTGGGTGGTTGTCCTGCCCGGAAAAATCGGAAACAACACAGTTTGGAAACGTTCCGAACTGCAAGTGAGCCAAAAATGAGCGACGAAGCGCTGCCGCCCCGCGAGTCCATGGAATTCGACGTCGTGATCGTCGGCGCGGGCCCGGCCGGCCTCGCCTCCGCGATCCGGCTGAAGCAGCTCAACGCCGATCTTACGGTGGTCGTGGTCGAGAAGGGCTCCGAGGTCGGCGCCCACATTTTGTCCGGTGCGGTGATCGATCCGGTGTCGCTCGACAGGCTGATCCCGGACTGGCGCGAGGACGCCGATTGCCCGCTCAAGACGCAGGTCAAGGACGACCATTTCTACCTTCTGACCAAGACCGGGGGCTTCCGGCTGCCGGGCCTCATCATGCCGCCGCTGATGAACAATCATCATTGCTTCATCACCTCGCTCGGCATGGTGACGCGCTGGCTCGCCACCAAGGCCGAGGCGCTCGGCGTCGAGATCTATCCGGGCTTTGCCGCGGTCGAGACCCTGTACGATGACAACGGCGCGGTGCGCGGCATCGCCACCGGCGACATGGGCGTCGGCCGCGACGGCAAGCCGAAGGACTCCTTCACCCGCGGCATGGAATTGCTGGGCAAGTACACGCTGTTCGCCGAGGGCGCGCGCGGCTCGCTCACCAAGCAGCTGATCGCCAAATTCGCCCTCGACAAGGATTGCGAGCCCGGCAAGTTCGGCATCGGGCTGAAGGAGATCTGGCAGATCGACCCGTCGAAGCATCAGAAGGGCCTGGTGCAGCATTCGTTCGGCTGGCCGCTCGACAATGACGTCGGCGGCGGCTCGTTCCTGTATCACTACGACGACAACCTGGTGGCCGTCGGCTACGTGATCCACCTGAACTATGCGAACCCGTATCTCTATCCCTTCGAGGAATTCCAGCGCTTCAAGACGCATCCGAAATTCCGCGACATCTTCGTCGGCGCCAAGCGCCTAGCCTATGGCTCGCGCGCCATCACCGAGGGCGGGTACCAGTCGGTGCCGCGGCTGACCTTCCCGGGCGGCGCGCTGATCGGCTGCGCCGCGGGCTTCGTCAATGTGCCGCGCATCAAGGGCGTGCACAACGCGATGGCCAGCGGCATGCAGGCGGCCGAGCACATCGACGTGGCGCTGAAGGCCGGCCGCGCCAATGATGAGCTGGTGGATTACGAGAACGGCTGGCGGTCGTCGTCGATCGGCAAGGACCTTTACCCGGTGCGCAACGCCAAGCCGCTGTGGTCGAAATTCGGCACGCTGCTCGGCAACGCGCTGGGCGGTTTCGACATGTGGTGCAACACGCTGGGCTTCTCGCTGTTCGGCACGCTGTCGCACGCCAAGCCGGACCGAAAAACGCTGAACCCGGCAAAAGAGTACCAGCCGATCGCCTATCCGAAGCCGGACGGCAAGCTGACCTTCGACCGGCTGTCGTCGGTCTTCATGTCGAATACCAATCATGAGGAGGACCAGCCGGTCCACCTCAAGGTCGCGGACATGGAGCTGCAAAAGCGTTCCGAGCACGACGTGTTCGCCGGGCCGTCGAACCGCTACTGTCCCGCCGGGGTTTACGAGTGGGTCGAGGAGCCGGCCGGGCCGCGCTTCCAGATCAATGCGCAGAACTGCGTCCACTGCAAAACCTGCGACATCAAGGATCCGAACGGCAACATCACCTGGGTTCCGCCGGAAGGCGGCGGTGGACCGAACTACGAAGCCATGTGACCACGATGTCGTGAGCGCCACGGCGCCGGGCCGGCCACGATGCCGCCACACTGCGCCATCGTTGTGGCCCTGAGGGGCATTTTTCGAATCGATCGGTCGTGTCGGACTGTGGCGTGACGCTGCGGTGCTATGCCGCCCTATCCTTGCGGTTGAACCTCAAACGCGGCATTGTGGCAGGGTTCGATGCTGCCGTTTCGTCGCGCATGGGGCGATCCGTCAATCCTGGAGCTAGGCAACTTGATGCTTTCCAATCGATTTCGTCGCGCGGTCGTCGCAGCGGCGCTTGCGTCGATGCCGCTCTCCGGACCGCTGCTGGCGCAGACGCCGGATCATCCGGGCGACAGTTCGGCGCAATTCCCGACCAGCCGCGACATCAAATCGCTGACCACGGCGGGAAGCTATCTGGCCGCGCGCCATGCCAGCGTCGAGCGCGACGCCACCTCGGCGGCGGTGTTTTACCGCTCTGCACTGCGCAAGGATCCGAAGAACAACGAGCTGCTCGATCGCGCTTTCATCTCTTCGCTGGCCGATGGCGACATCGACGAGGCGGTCAAGCTCGCCGATCGCATCCTGCTGATCGACAAGACCAATCGAGTCGCCCGGCTGGTGGTCGGCGTGCGCGAACTGAAGCTTAAGAAATATGCCAGCGCGCAGCAGAACATCAATCAGTCGGTGCGCGGGCCGATCACCGACCTGGTCGCGACGCTGCTGGCCGCCTGGGCCAGCTATGGCGCCGGCGACAGCAAGGCGGCGGTGGCCAACATCGACAAGCTGGCCGGGCCGGAATGGTATCCGATCTTCAAGGATCTGCATGCGGGGATGATGCTCGAACTCGCCGGCAAGCAGAAGGACGCGGGCGCCCGCTTCGAACGTGCCTACAAGCTCGACGATTCGGCGTTGCGGGTTTCGGATGCCTATGGTCGCTGGCTGTCGCGCAACAAGGACGCGGCCTCCGCGACCGCTGTCTATGAGGCGTTCGACAAGAAGCTGGCCCGGCATCCGCTGGTGGTCGAGGGCATCCGCGACACCAAGGCCGGCAAGAAACTGCCGCCGCTGGTCGACTCTCCGCAGGCCGGCGCCGCCGAGGCGCTGTACGGCATCGGCGCCTCGCTGACCCGCCGCGGCAGCGAGGACCTCGCGCTAGTCTATCTGCAACTCGCGCTGTTCCTGCAGCCGACCCATGCGCTCGCGCTGCTCTCGCTCGGCGACCTGTATGAGTCGGTGAAGAAGCCGCAGATGGCGATCAAGGTGTATGAGCGCGTCCCCGCGGATTCTCCCCTCAAGCGGAATGCGCAGATCCAGCTCGCCACCGATCTGGATTCCGCCGACCGCAGCGAGGAGGCGATCAAGATCCTCAAGGGCCTGACCAGCGAGGATCCGCGCGACCTCGAGGCGATCATGGCACTCGGCAATATCGAGCGCGGCCGCAAGAAGTTCGCCGAATGCGCGCAGACCTACACCCAGGGCATCGACGCGCTGTCGGGTTCGGAAAAGAACAACTGGGTCTATTATTATTTCCGCGGCATCTGCCTTGAACGCTCGAAGCAATGGGCCAAGGCCGAGGTCGATATGCGCAAGGCGCTCGAACTGCAGCCCGAGCAGCCGCATGTGCTGAACTATCTCGGCTATTCGTGGATCGATCAGGGCGTCAATCTCGACGAGGCGATGAAGATGATCCGCCGCGCGGTCGACCAGCGTCCCGACGACGGCTACATCGTCGACTCGCTGGGCTGGGCCTATTACCGGATCGGCAATTTCGAGAACGCGGTGAAGCATCTCGAACGCGCCATCGACCTGAAGCCGGAAGACCCGACCATCAACGACCATCTCGGCGACGCCTATTGGCGCGTCGGCCGCACCCTCGAGGCGAAGTTCCAGTGGGCGCATGCCCGCGACCTGAAGCCCGAGCCGGACGAACTGCCCAAGATCGAGGCCAAGCTCGAGAACGGCCTTCCGGACGACACCTCGAATGCAGCCGCGGCCGAGAAGAAAAAAGAAGACGGCAAGGGCGGCTGATAAAAAATGACGGATCGACGATGCCGGCGCTGAACGAGCGCGCGCGCGCCAAGGTCAATCTGACGCTGCGAGTGATCGGGCGACGGGCAGACGGATATCATGAACTCGAGAGCGTTGTGGCGTTCGCCGATTGCGCCGATCGCCTGACGCTCGACGTCGGGCCGGAGCTCTCGCTGGCAACGCAAGGCCCCGGCGCGCAGGATTGCGGCGACAGCGCCGACAATCTCGTCATCAAGGCCGCGCGCCTGCTCGGCGAGCGGGTCGCCGACCTGCGTTGCGGCGATTTCCTGCTCGACAAGCACCTGCCGGTCGCGGCCGGCATCGGCGGCGGCTCGGCCGACGCGGCCGCGGCCTTGCGGCTGCTGGCGCGCGCCAATGATCTGTCGTCCGACGATCCGCGGCTTGTCGAAGTGGCGCGGCTGACCGGTGCCGATGTGCCGGTGTGCCTTGCATCGTGCGCCTGCATCATGACGGGCGTCGGCGAAAACCTGCTGCCGATCGAATTGCCCGCTCTGCCGGTGGTGCTGGTCAATCCGCGCGTCGGAGTCGCGACGCGCGACGTCTTTGCCGAACTCGGCCTGCGCATCGGCGAGTTGCGGGTCGGCGTGACCGACGTGCTGAGTGCCGCGCCGTGGCCGGAGGAGGGTGCCTCGGCGGCGGACTGGATAGCTGCGCTGGCTGCCGGCTCCAACGACCTCGAAGCGCCTGCGCTCAAGGTCCAGCCGGTGATCGGCGAGGTGCTGGCGTCGCTGCGCGATGCCGAAGGCGTGCGGCTGGCGCGAATGTCAGGCTCGGGCGCGACATGCTTTGCGCTGTTCGACGATACCGATGCTGCCGCGCGCGCCGCTGCGGCGATCGCGACGGCCCAGCCGGGTTGGTGGGTCGAAGCCGGCACGCTGAGCTGAGTTCAGGGACGTCCGCCGTCATTCCGGGGCATGCGCCGCGCAGCGGCGCGATGACCCGGAATCTCGAGGTACCCGCCCCGGAATGACGAGCGCGCGTTCGCCGCGCGATCACCTGGCCTGCTCCGTAGAACTACTTTAATGATCGGCCCGTTCCGGTGGTCTTGATCATGCGGCAGTTACCATCGACGCAATGGCGCGGCCATTCAATCAAAGTGGGCGCATTCTGCAAGGCGTTGGTGATGATTGTCCGCGATGTTGCGGGCGTCGAGCGCGGGGCTGGTCCGGCCTCTCGCTGATCAAGAGACCCGCCACGATCATCTGCTTCCTGTCAGCACGCTGTCCGGTTGCCGGGTGACCATCACCATCGTCAGTCGATCCGCAGCGATCGCGACGTTCATTTCAATGGAGACGCTCCCATGACCATCATCACTTCGTCGCGCACCGCACTCGCTGCCTTGTCGCTGTCCGTGCTCGGCCTCGTCGCCATCGACATGAAGCCGGCGGAAGCCGCTGTGGTGTGCGGCCCGCGTGGCTGCATCGCCCGTCCGGTCGGCATGGTCGCTCCGGTCGCGCGTGCGCGGGTTGCCGGCCCGGTGGGCGTCGGCCGCGTCGGCGTCGGTGTCGGCCGCCCGGGTGTCGGCATCGGCCGTCCCGGCTACGGCCGCAACATGGGCGGCCCGGTCAATCGCGTCGGCCGCCGCTAAACCGATAACGGATCCGCCAACGCAGGCCGGCTCATCCGTGACGCTTGAGGTGCAGCCGCGGCTTTCTCAGAGCCGCGGCTGATGTGTTTCAGTGCGACCGTGCCAGGCAGAACGCCACGACCTGTTCGAGCGCGGACTTCATCGGCGAGGGCGGAAACAGCGCCAGCGCATCGACCGCCATCGCGCCGTAATGCTGGGCGCGCTGAATGGTGTCTTCCAGCGCGCGGTGCTTGGTCATCAGCCCGGTCGCCTGGTCGAGGTCCTGCTCGGCGATCTCGCCGCGCTCCAGCGCGCGCCGCCAGAACTCGCGCTCCGCCTCATTGCCGCGGCGGAAAGCCAGCACCACCGGCAGCGTGATCTTGCCCTCGCGGAAATCGTCGCCGACGTTCTTGCCGAGCTTGGCGGCCTTGCCGCCATAGTCGAGCACGTCGTCGACCAGCTGGAACGCGATGCCGAGATTCATCCCGACCGAGCGGCAGGCGGTCTGCTCGGCCTTGGGCCGGCCGGCAATCACCGGGCCGACCTCGCAGGCGGCGGCGAACAGTTCGGCGGTCTTGCCGCGGATCACCGCGAGATATTCGTCCTCGGTGGTCGCGGTGTTCTTGGCGGCGGCGAGCTGCATCACCTCGCCCTCGGCGATGGTGGCGGCGGCCGATGACAGGATATCGAGCGCGCGCAGATTGCCGACCTCGACCATCATCCGGAACGCCTGGCCGAGCAGGAAGTCGCCGACCAGCACGCTGGCCTCGTTGCCCCACAGCATCCGCGCCGACAATTTGCCGCGGCGCAGTTCGCTCTCGTCGACCACGTCGTCATGCAGCAGCGTCGCGGTGTGCATGAATTCGACCGACGCGGCGAGCTTGATGTGGCCGTCGCCCGAATAGCCGGTGAGGTTGGCCATCGCCAGGGTCAGCATCGGCCGCAGCCGCTTGCCGCCCGACGAGATCAGATGATTGGCGACCTCCGGGATCATCGTCACCTCGGAGCCGGTCCGCGACAGGATGGTGGCATTGACGCGCGCCATGTCGGCGGCGACCAGTTCGACCAGCTGATCGATCGATGCGCCGGCGGGGCTCTCGAAGGGAACAATGACGGCCACGCTTTCAGTCTCCATTTCAAGAACGCGCCGGGCTGATATCGCCCAAGGATACGCTCCGTCTGCGCTGTTGCGAACACGCACGCACCGGTTTCCCGGCCGCTCGCGCTGTTGTCTCAGGCACTATAACATGGGAAATCGCCGTGTAACGTCGCAGTTCGGGGCTGTCGTTCGACGGCGAAAATGGGCCGTGACTGCAGGAGAAACAAGCATGCGCGAACTGGTGCGGACCAACGACGTCGTGCTGGTGTCGGCGATCGGCGCGCTGCTCGACGGCGCCGAAATCCCGCATTTCGTGCTGGATCAGAACATGAGCATTCTCGAAGGTTCGGTGGGCGTCATACCGAGGCGGATCATGGTGCATGACGATGACCGCCATGCCGCGCGGCGGGTTCTCACCGACGCCGGGCTGGCGCATGAACTGCGGCCCGATGAGTGACGGCGCCGACCTGACGCTGGACGGTTTTCTCGGCGGTCGCCTGCTGCTGCGGCAGCCGAAATCGGGGCACCGCGCCGGCCTGGATGCGATCTTGCTGGCCGCTGCCACGGCCGCTCTTCCGGGCCAGCGCGTCGTCGAATTCGGCGCCGGCGTTGGCGCTGCCGGCCTCGCGCTGGCGCGCCGCGTCGAGGCCCTCGATCTGGTGCTCGTCGAGATCGATCCCGCACTCGGCGCCATCGCGCGCGACAATGCCGCGGCCAACGCAATCGCTGCGGAGGTGAAACTGCTCGATGTCACCGCAAGTGCGGACGCGTTCACGGCTGCCGGGCTGCCGCCGGACAGCGCCGACGTCGTGCTGATGAACCCCCCGTTCCACGATGCATCGCGCCACCGCGCATCGCCCGATGCGGCAAGGCAGCGCGCGCATGTCGCGACCGCGACGACGTTGCAGGAATGGGTCCATGCCGCGCGGCGGCTGCTGAAGTCCGGCGGCGCTTTGACGCTGATCTGGCGTGCTGACGGATTGGGCGACGTGCTGGCGGAGCTGCAGCGTGGCTTCGGCAGCCTCGCGATGCTGCCGGTCCACGGCACCGCTGATGCGCCGGCTATTCGCGTCTTGCTGCGCGCGATCAAGGGCGGCAAGGCGCCGTTGGTCATCTATCCTGGGCTGATCTTGAACGATGGTGCGGGGAGATCGAACGAAGTTGCTGATGCGGTGTTGATCGGCAGTCAGGTGTTGCAGCTTGCGACGCGCTGACGCTGCGGCAGAACGACCTACTGCGGCAGAGATTTGGAATTCGACTTCGGCATGGACGTGAAATGCACGGCGGTGAGAAGCACACCGATCAGCAGCATCAGCAGATAGATCTTCATGATAGCCTCCACCGAACTTGCGCAGGAATAATTTCGATGCGGGGAAGTGGTTCCTTGCTATCGATACGCGTCAGGTCGGAAAAATTGGTTAACTTTCGGGTAATCGCATGACTCAAACATCCGCCGCTCGGCCGAACGAACTGCTCGCCAAACTGCTGCAATACGTTCCGGAAAAATGGCGGCCGGCGAGCGTCGTCGTCCCGGTGGTCCGGCTGTCCGGCGTGATCGGCGCGGTGACGCCGCTGCGGCCGGGCATGTCCTTGGCGGGCGTCGCGAAAGTGCTGGACCGCGCCTTCGCGACCCGCAACGCAAAGGCGGTCGCACTGGTTATCAATTCGCCGGGCGGCTCGCCGGTGCAGTCGCGTCAGATCTATCTGCGGATCCGGCAGCTGGCGGCGGAGAAGAACATTCCGGTGCTGGCCTTCGTCGAGGACGTCGCGGCGTCCGGCGGCTACATGCTGGCCTGCGCGGCGGATGAAATCTATTGCGATCCGTCGTCGATCCTCGGCTCGATCGGCGTGGTCGGCGGCACCTTCGGCTTCCAGGAACTGTTCAAAAAGATCGGCGTCGAGCGGCGGCTCTACACGGCCGGCGAGCACAAGGCCATGCTGGACCCGTTCCTGCCGGAAAACCCCGACGACGTGGCGCGGATCAAGGCGCTGCAGCGGGAGATTCACGCGCTGTTCATCTCGCTGGTGAAGGACAGCCGCGGTCCGCGACTGAAGGGGCCGGAAGACGTGCTGTTCTCCGGCGAATACTGGGCCGGCGCCACCTCGGTCTCGTACGGCATCGCGGATGGGATCGGCGACCTGCGCTCGACCTTGCGGGCGCGGTTTGGCGACAAGGTCAAGATGCCGGTGATCGCGCAGCCGGCCGGCATGCTGTCGAGCCTGCTCGGCCGTAAATCAGGCGGTGCGGAAGCACTGCTGTCGTCGCCCGGAATTGCCGACCTGCCGGATGCGATGATTTCGGCGCTGGAAACCCGCGCGATCTGGGCGAAATACGGCATTTAGAAAAGATTTACCGGAGGCTGAGGCAGGTCGCGGCAAAGTCAGTTGCCGTCAGGCGGGCGTTACGCGACAATTGCGCCGAGGCAAATCACGGAGTGAAGGACGATGCCACCGCTGATCGCAGTTGCCGGTTTAATCGGGGGTGTGGCTGTGGTCCGCTGGGCCTATCGGGCGATGCTGCGCGTAAACGAGGAACTCGAGCAGGCGCGCCGCGCCATGACTGACGGGATGGCGGAGACCGTGCAGCCGGCCGAGATTCCGACGTTGCGGCGGGATCCGTCCACCGGAGCCTATCGGCCGGGCTGAGCGCCGCGCACCGAAACGCAAAGGACCCCCAAAATACTTGCGCCGGCCTCAGGGTGGGGCACCACCCTTTGAGAACCGGCGTACAAGCTTGGAGGCTTTCCTCGGCGCCGGAGCGTCGAGGCCGTCTTGTCATAATAACCCGCTGCCGCCCGGTTCGTTCCCAGGCCATCGCGGATTTTATGGACCGTTGATAGGCCCGCCTTTCCTAACAATTCCCGACCATGACCCGGCCTCGCGAGATGCGGTTAACGCGGCGTACCGGCTGGCCAGTGGACGCGCGTCGCCTTGATTCCCCGGTCGGCCGCCGATACGGTCCCGCGCTCTTCCCGACCTCGCGAATCCAAAGCCGACCATGGACGCCATCCCTCCCCACATGCGCCCGGAACGCTCGTTCCAGGGCCTTATCCTGACGCTGCAGCGTTTCTGGGCCGATTACGGCTGCGTGATCCTGCAGCCCTACGACATGGAGGTCGGCGCCGGCACCTTCCATCCGGCCACCACGCTGCGCGCGCTCGGGCCGAAACCGTGGCGCGCCGCCTATGTGCAGCCATCGCGGCGGCCGAAGGACGGACGCTATGGCGAGAATCCCAACCGGCTGCAGCACTATTATCAATTCCAGGTGATCATCAAACCGTCGCCGCCCGACCTGCAGGACCTCTATCTGAAGTCGCTCGCCGCGATCGGCGTCGATGCCGCCCTGCACGACATCCGCTTCGTCGAGGACGACTGGGAGAGCCCGACGCTCGGCGCTTGGGGGCTCGGCTGGGAGTGCTGGTGCGACGGCATGGAGGTGTCGCAATTCACCTACTTCCAGCAGGTCGCCGGCGTCGAATGCGCGCCGGTGGCGGGCGAACTGACCTACGGGCTCGAGCGCCTGGCGATGTATGTGCAGGGCGTCGACAACGTCTACGACCTCAACTTCAACGGCCGAGACGGCGACGAGAAGGTCACCTATGGCGACGTCTTCCTGCAGGCCGAGAAGGAGTACTCGAAGCACAATTTCGAGGTCGCCGACACCGACATGCTGTTCGAGCAGTTCAAGATGGCCGAGGGCGCCTGCCGCAAATATCTCGACGCCGGCTGGAAAGACGGCGCGCGCGACGCCCACCATATGGCGCTGCCGGCCTACGACCAGTGCATCAAGGCCAGCCACGTCTTCAACCTACTCGACGCCCGCGGCGTGATTTCGGTGACCGAACGCCAGAGCTACATCCTGCGCGTCCGCGAACTGGCGAAAGCCTGCGGCCACGCCTGGCTGCATACTGATGCAGGCGGAGCCGCAGCCTAATGCCCGACCTCCTGCTCGAACTGTTCTCCGAAGAAATCCCGGCACGGATGCAGGCCAAGGCGGCCGACGATCTGCGCCGCATGGTGACCGACCGGCTGGTGGCCGAGGGGCTGGTCTATGATGGCGCCAAGGCGTTCGCGACGCCGCGGCGGCTGGCGCTGACGGTGCACGGCATTCCGGCGCGGCAATCGGACCTCAAGGAGGAGCGCAAGGGCCCGCGGGTCGGCGGGCCGGAGGCGGCGATCGCCGGCTTCCTCAAGGCTACCGGGCTGGCCTCGCTCGACGAGGCCAAGATCCAGCGCGACCCGAAGAAAGGCGACTTCTACATCGCGCTGATCGAGAAGCCCGGCCGCGCCACCATCGACGTGCTCGCCGAGATCCTGCCGGTGATCGTGCGCACCTTCCCGTGGCCGAAATCGATGCGGTGGGGCGCCCGCTCGGCGCGGCCAAGCGCGCTGCAATGGGTGCGGCCGTTGCATTCGATCGTCGCCACCTTCGGCATCGACACCGAGGACCCCGAAGTGGTGCCGTTCGCGATCGACGAGATCGCCACCGGTCAGCAGACCCGCGGCCATCGATTCATGGCGCCGGCGGAATTCAGCGTGCGCCGCTTCGAGGACTACGAGGCGAAACTGCACGCCGCGAAGGTCGTGCTCGATCCGCAGCGCCGCCGCGACATCATCCTGGCGGACGCCAGATCGCTGGCCTTCGCGCAGGGCTTCGAACTGGTCGAGGATCAGGTGCTGCTCGACGAGGTGGCCGGGCTGGTCGAATGGCCGGTGGTGCTGATGGGGTCGTTCGACGAAACGTTCCTGTCGATCCCCGGCGAGGTGATCCGGGCGACGATCCGCAACAACCAGAAATGCTTTGTGGTGAGGCAGCCCTCACCTCTCCCCCCCGGGGAGAGGTCGCCGCGCGTCAGCGCGGCGGGTGAGGGGGCTCACCCCTCACAAAGTGCGGTCCCCCCTCACCCGGCACTGCGTGCCGACCTCTCCCCGGAGGGGAGAGGTGAAAAGCTCACCAACAAGTTCATTCTCACCGCCAACATCGAGGCCAGCGACGGCGGTGCGGCGATTGTCGCCGGCAACGAGCGGGTGATCCGTGCGCGGCTGTCGGATGCGAAGTTCTTCTACGAGAGCGACCTGAAAAACTGGGCGGAGAAATCGATCGACGAGCGCCTGACGCGGTTTGACCAGATCGTGTTCCACGAAAAGCTTGGCACGCAAGCCGAGCGCATCGCGCGCATCGAACGCCTCGCGGTCGAGATCGCGCCGCTGGTCGGCGCCGATGTCGAGAAGACCCGCCGCGCGGCGAAGCTGGCGAAGGCCGATCTGTTGACCGAAGTGGTCGGCGAATTTCCCGAGCTGCAGGGCCTCATGGGCAAGTACTACGCGCTGGCGCAGGGCGAGGACGCAAGCGTCGCCGCCGCCAGCGAGGAGCACTACAAGCCGCAGGGCCCGGCCGACCGCGTGCCGACCGATCCGGTCAGCATCGCGGTGGCGCTGGCCGACAAGCTGGACACGCTGGTTGGCTTTTGGGTTGCAAACGAAAAGCCAACCGGGTCCAAAGATCCGTATGCCCTCCGTCGGGCGGCTTTGGGCATTGTCAGACTGATTGTAGAGAATGAGCAGCGACTAACGTTGTCGAATCTATTCCGCGATCAGGCCATACGACTGCAAGGAGGCTCTATCGGCGGCGATGTCCTGCCCGAGCACGTTAGAGGTGCGCTTTCGGAAGTAACTGCGGAACATGGGCGAAAGGTTGCCTTGCGAATATCGGCCGAGCTCCTCGCTTTCTTCGCCGACCGCCTGAAAGGTCAGCTCCGCGAGCAGGGCGCGCGGCACGATCTGGTCGACGCGGTGTTCGCGCTGGAAGGCCAGGACGATCTGCTGCTGATCGTCCGCCGCGTCGAGGCGCTCGGCAAATTTCTCGATACCGACGATGGCCGCACCTTGCGCGCGGGCGTGAAGCGGGCGTCGAACATTCTCGGCATCGAGGAGAAAAAGGACAAGCGCCCCTATGACGGCGCGCCGGACGCGGGCTTGTACAAGCTCGACGAGGAGAAGGCGCTGGCGCAGGCGATTGCCGATGTCGGGCCCGAAGCGAGCGCAGCGGTGGCAAAGGAAGACTTCGCTGCGGCGATGACCGCGCTGGCAAAATTGCGGCCGGCGGTCGATGCGTTCTTCGACAAGGTGAAGGTCAATGACGACGACGCGTCGGTGCGCGAGAACCGTCTGAAGCTGCTGAACCAGATCCGCGCCGCGACGCGGGCAGTGGCGGATTTCTCGAAGATCCAGGATTAGCGGACCACGCGCACTACATCGTCATTCCGGGATGCGCGCGCTTGCGCGCAGGCCCGGAATCCATAGTCCTTGGCGAAAAAGACTAACTGCCGTGCCGAAGCCGCGTCACTGCGGAGTAGGGATTCCGGGCCCGCGCGAAGTGCGCGTCCCGGAATGACGAACTGATGGAAGATCGGGGCGCAGCTTTGCGTCAGTCGGCCCCTGTCGTACTTCCGACAAAAAAGCCCCGCCCGGCGGGGGAGACGGGCGGGGCTCTCTGAACCCGGTCGCAGAAATTGCGCCCGGGTGGTCGGGGACTGCTTGCCGGTTCCGGACTGGCTCTTGGGGATCCAGCACGGCATCGACACCACACCAATGCGGTCCTTCGAGCAGCGTTCCGAAAAATCTTGCGATGCGCGGGATTATTTGCGGACTCGCTGCGCGCGCGGGAACCCGGGATACCGCATTTGCGTCATCAGGCACCGCTATGCCGCGCCGCCGCGCTGCCCTATCAACCCGCGCAGTGCGATCCCGCCCATGATTCGTATCCCGGAGCTCCCATGACCATTACCGCGACCCATATTCCGGCCATCGTCGCCCTGATCGCCGGAATCCTCATCCTGCTGATGCCGCGGCTGCTCAACCTGGTGGTGGCGATCTATCTGATCTGCGTTGGCCTGATCGGGCTTGGAGCGCTGCGTTTCCTGAACCTGTAGGAGCGGCCTCGGTAGCCGACCCCGGTTCCGCGCGCCTTGCGCGGGATCGCCAAAACGTGGTGTATGGCGGCCTCTTTCAGCCTTTCGTCTTGCCCTCTTGTGGACTCCAAGCCATGGCCAAAGCCGTTTCCAAGACCAGTGAAGCCCCGAAGTCTGCCCCGCCGGCGGACGGCACGCCCGGCCAGTGGGTCTATACCTTCGGCGACGGCAAGGCCGAGGGCGACGCGTCGCTGCGCAACCTGCTCGGCGGCAAGGGCGCCAATCTGGCGGAAATGGCCAATCTCGGGCTGCCGGTGCCGCCCGGCTTCACGCTGCCGACCTCGGTCTGCACCTATTTCTACGCCAACGACAAGACCTACCCGCCGGAGCTGAAGGCGCAGGTCGAGACCGCGCTCGCCCATGTCGGCAAGCTGACCGGCAAGGGGTTTGGCGACGCCAAGAACCCGCTGCTGGTGTCGGTGCGCTCCGGCGGCCGGGCCTCGATGCCGGGCATGATGGACACCGTGCTCAACCTCGGCCTCAACGACGTGACCGTCGAGGCGCTGGCGGCCAAATCAGGCGACCGCCGCTTCGCCTATGACAGCTACCGCCGCTTCATCACGATGTATTCCGACGTGGTGCTCGGCTTCGAGCATCATCACTTCGAGGACATCCTCGACACCTACAAGGACTCCAAGGGCTATTCGCTCGACACCGACATGGACGGCGACGACTGGGTCGAAGTGGTCAAGCGCTACAAGGAGACCGTCGAGCGCGAGACCGGCAAGCCGTTCCCGCAGGATCCCAACGACCAGCTCTGGGGCGCCATCGGCGCGGTGTTCTCCTCCTGGATGAACGCCCGCGCGGTGACCTATCGCCGGCTGCACGACATCCCGGAATCCTGGGGCACCGCGGTCAACGTGCAGGCGATGGTGTTCGGCAACATGGGCGACACCTCGGCCACCGGCGTCGCCTTCACCCGCAATCCGTCCACCGGCGAGAGCCGGCTGTACGGCGAATTCCTGATCAACGCGCAGGGTGAGGACGTCGTCGCCGGCATCCGCACGCCGCAGGACATCACCGAATACGCACGCAAGGAGTCCGGCTCCGACAAGGCGTCGATGGAAACCGCTATGCCGGAAGCCTTCGCCGAGCTGACGCGGATCTACACGCTGCTGGAAAAGCACTACCGCGACATGCAGGACATGGAGTTCACGGTCGAGCAGGGCAAGCTTTGGATGCTGCAGACCCGCGGCGGCAAGCGCACCGCCAAGGCGGCGCTGCGCATCGCGGTCGAGCTCGCCAGCGAAGGGCTGATCAGCCAGGACGACGCGGTGTCGCGGATCGATCCCGCTTCGCTCGACCAGTTGCTGCACCCGACCATCGATCCCGACGCCAAGCGCGACGTGATCGCCACCGGCCTGCCGGCGTCGCCGGGCGCGGCCTCGGGCGAGATCGTGTTCTCGTCGGATGAAGCCGCCAAGCTGCAGGCCGACGGCCGCAAGGTCATCCTGGTGCGGGTCGAGACCTCGCCGGAGGACATCCACGGCATGCACGCTGCGGAAGGCATCCTGACCACGCGCGGCGGCATGACCTCGCACGCCGCCGTGGTGGCGCGCGGCATGGGCAAGCCATGCGTCTCCGGCTGCGGCACCATTCGCGTCGACTACGGCCGCGGCACCATGTCGATCGGCGGCCGGGTGTTCAAGACCGGTGACGTCATCACCATCGACGGGGCGGTCGGGCAGGTGCTGGCCGGCCGGATGCCGATGATCGAGCCGGAGCTGTCCGGCGAGTTCAACACGCTGATGGGCTGGGCCGACAAGATCCGCAAGCTGAAGGTGCGCGTCAACGGCGATACGCCCGACGATGCCCGCACCGCGATCAAGTTCGGCGCCGAGGGCATCGGTCTGTGCCGCACCGAGCACATGTTCTTCGAGGAGACCCGCATCCGCACCGTGCGCGAGATGATTCTGGCGGAAGACGAGCAGGCCCGCCGCGCGGCGCTGGCCAAGCTGCTGCCGATGCAGCGCGCGGATTTCGTCGAGCTGTTCGAGATCATGCAGGGCCTGCCGGTGACCATCCGGCTGCTCGACCCGCCGCTGCATGAATTCTTGCCGCACACCCAGGGCGAGATCGAGGAAGTCGCGCGCGCGATGAATACCGACCCGCGCAAGCTGGCCGATCGCGCCCGCGACCTCGCCGAGTTCAACCCGATGCTCGGCTTCCGCGGCTGCCGTCTGGCGATTGCCTATCCGGAAATCGCCGAGATGCAGGCCCGCGCCATCTTCGAGGCCGCGGTCGAGGCCGGCAAGCGTACCGGCAAGGCGGTCGGGCTCGAGGTGATGGTGCCGCTGATCGCGACCCGCAAGGAGTTCGATCTGGTCAAGGCGCGGATCGACGCCACCGCAGCTTCGGTGGCGCGCGAGACCGGCATCAAGCTGGACTACCAGGTCGGCACCATGATCGAACTGCCGCGCGCCTGCCTGATGGCCGGCGACATCGCCGAGACCGCCGAGTTCTTCTCGTTCGGCACCAACGACCTGACGCAGACCGTGTTCGGCATCAGCCGCGACGACGCCGCGAGCTTCCTCGGCACCTACATCGCCAAGGGCATCTTCGAGGTCGACCCGTTCGTCAGCGTCGACCGCGCCGGCGTCGGCGAGCTGGTGAAGATCGGCGTCGAGCGCGGCCGCAAGACCCGCCCCGACATCAAGGTCGGGATCTGCGGCGAGCACGGCGGCGACCCGGCTTCGGTGGCGTTCTGCCACGAGATCGGCCTCGACTACGTGTCCTGCTCGCCCTATCGCGTGCCGATCGCCCGCCTCTCCGCCGCGCAGGCCGCGCTGGGCAAGGCGATCAGCAGCCAGGCGTAGTTGCGCAGAGTTTGAGTTCGGGCGAGCTGTCAGCTCTCACGGCGTCATTGCCGGGCTTGACCCGGCAATCCATCATCTTCGCGACGTGATGGATGCGCGGGTCAAGCCCGCGCATGACAGCTGAGTGCGTATCAGCTTTTTCGGCGTCTGACTCATCGTCATTCCGGGCCTGCGCGCAAGGGGGCGCATCCCGGAATGACGAAATCATAACGCCAGCACGTGCTCGTCGATTTCCGCGATGCTGTTGACGCCGCACAGCGCCATCGTGGTCGACAGCTCGTTGCGGATGATGTCGATCGCCTTCGCCACGCCCGGCTCGCCGAACGCGCCGAGGCCGTAGACGTAAGCGCGGCCGATCATGCAGGACTTGGCGCCGAGCGCCAGCGCGCGCATCAGATCCTGGCCTGAGCGGATGCCGCCGTCGAACATCACCTCGATCTGTTCGCCGACCACGTCGACGATTTCCGGCAGCACCTCGATCGACGACGGCGCGCCGTCGAGCTGGCGGCCGCCATGGTTCGACACCACCAGCGCCTCGGCGCCGGCCTTCACCGCGAGCTCGGCGTCCTCGACGTCCAGAATGCCCTTGATGATCAGCTTGCCCGGCCAGATCGAGCGGATCCAGTCGATGTCCTTCCAGGAGAGCGCCGGGTCGAACTGCGACGCCACCCATTGCGACACCGAGCCGAGATCGCCGGAGCCGGGCAGGTGGCCGGCGATGTTGCCGAAATTGCGCTGCTTGCCGGCCAGGATGCCGCGCACCCAGCCGGGCTTGGTGGCGATGTCCATGATGTTTTTCAGGTTGAGCAGCTGCGGCGGCACCGACAGACCGTTCTTGATGTCCTGGTGACGCTGGCCGATCACCTGCAGGTCGACGGTCAGCACCAGCGCGCTGCACTTGGCCGCCACCGCGCGCTCGATCAGCGATTTGACGAAGCCACGGTCGCGCATCACGTAGAGCTGAAACCAGAACGGCTTCTCGACATTGGCGGCGACGTCCTCGATCGAGCAGATCGACATCGTCGACAGCGTGTAGGGAATGCCGGCGGCCTGCGCGGCGCGGCAGGCGTGGATCTCGCCGTCGCCATACTGCATGCCGGTGGAGCCGACCGGCGCCAGGATCAGCGGCAGCGACGACTTCTCGCCGATGATGGTGGTGGACAGGTCGCGCTCGGAAATGTCGACCAGGATGCGCTGGCGGAAACGGATGTCGGCGAAATCGGCGCGGTTGGCGCGCAGCGTCTCCTCGGCATAGGAGCCGCGGTCGACATAGTCGAAGAACGCCTTCGGCACCTTGCGCTTGTGAACCTCGCGCAGATCCTCGATGCAGGTAATGTGCTTCATGGCCGTTCCGCCCTCTTGCTCTTGCGCCGCCGCAGTCCCTAGCATGCCAATCCGGCCCGCAACATCGTGCGGTCGCGAAATGTGCCGCGCGCCGGCGCGCTATATCGGGCGCGCCGCCCACCGGCGACAACCGACCTGGAGACGCTTGATGACCGCACCAACAACACCTGCCGAGAAGAAGGAAATCGACGAGGAATTGACCGAAGCCCTGGAGGAATCGTTTCCCGGCTCCGATCCGCTGAGCGTGACCCAGCCGGTGACGCCGGGCGGCCCCGATCACCCTCCGGGACAGGTTCCGCCGGTGCGGAACCCGGCCTGACGCCGGACGTTGGCAGGTCATCCGAACTGGAGACCCTACGATGACCGAACCCAACAAGCTGTCCGAAGCCGAAAAGAAGCAGCGCGACAAGGAGCTTAACGAGGCGCTGGAAGAATCTTTCCCGGGCTCCGATCCGATCAGCGCCACCCAGCCGGCACCCTCGAAGCCGGACGGCGACAGCAAGAAATCGTCCTAGGCGAACAATCGGCCGGGGGCTGGCGGCGCCGGCCGGCGCCTCGGCTGGGCGGTGCAACCAACTGGTATTCAAGCACTTTAGCCGGCCGCTCGGCGCCCAAAGTAATGATTCATCATATTTTTTGAAGCTCGCCCCGCCTAAAACCTCCTATAAGGCGCTTCGTGCCAGTCTGGCGGTGGATTCGCGGACGTGGTGCGTGGGAGATGCAATGAGCCGTCATTATTTCGGGACCGATGGCATCCGGGGCCGGGCCAACGGGCTGATCACGCCCGAACTCGCCATGAAGGTCGGGCAGGCCGCCGGCCTGGTGTTCCAGCGCGGCGACCATCGTCATCGCGTCGTCATCGGCAAGGACACCCGGTTGTCCGGCTACATGATCGAATACGCCATGGTCGCCGGCTTCACCTCAGTCGGTATGGACGTGCTGCTGCTCGGCCCGATGCCGACGCCGGCCGTCGCCATGCTGACCAAGTCGATGCGCGCCGATCTCGGCGTGATGATCTCCGCGTCGCACAATCTGTTCGAGGACAACGGCATCAAGCTGTTCGGTCCGCTCGGCTTCAAGCTGTCGGACGACGTCGAACGCCAGATCGAGGAACTGCTCGACGCCAATCTCGACAAGCGTCTGGCCGAGAGCGCCAAGCTCGGCCGCGCCCGTCGCATCGACGGCGTGCATGACCGCTACATCGAATTCGCCAAGCGCACGCTGCCGCGCGATCTCAGCCTCGACGGCCTGCGCGTGGTGATCGATTGCGCGCATGGCGCGGCCTACAAGGTGGTGCCGGAAGCGCTGTGGGAATTGGGCGCGGACGTGATCGCGATCGGCGTCGAGCCGGACGGCTTCAACATCAACAAGGAATGCGGCTCCACCGCGCCTGAGGCGCTGAGCCGCAAGGTGCGCGAGATGCGCGCCGACATCGGCATCGCGCTCGACGGCGACGCCGATCGCGTCATCCTGGTCGACGAGCGCGGCCATGTGGTCGACGGCGATCAGCTGCTCGCGGTGATCGCGCAGAGCTGGAAGGATGACGGCCGTCTCGCCAAGCCCGGCATCGTCGCCACCGTGATGTCGAATCTCGGCCTCGAACGCTTTCTCGACGGCATCGGCATCGAGATGGTGCGCACCCCGGTCGGCGACCGCTACGTGCTCGAGCAGATGCTCAAGCACGGCTACAATGTCGGCGGCGAGCCGTCGGGTCACATCATCCTGTCGGATTACGCCACCACCGGCGACGGCTTCGTCGCCGCGCTGCAGGTGCTGGCCGTGGTGCAGAAGCTCGGCCGTCCGGTCTCCGAAGTCTGCCACCGCTTCGATCCGCTGCCGCAGATCCTCAAGAACGTGCGCTATCGCAGCGGCAAGCCGCTCGACGACGCCGAGGTGCAGTCGGCGATCAGCGCCGCCGAGAAGCGCCTCAACGGCCACGGCCGGCTGCTGGTGCGCTCGTCGGGCACCGAGCCGGTGATCCGGGTGATGGGCGAGGGCGACGACCGCATCATGGTCGAGGAGGTGGTCGACACCATCGTCTCCGCGCTCGGCCACGCCGCTGCGGCCTGATCAGGACGGATGAACGCAACGCAGCCATGGTGATTTGTCGCTACCGTTCAGGTAGCAGGCGCTCTATTCAGGCGTGGCAATTCGCCGCAAATTGTTGTGCGGCGCAAGATCCTTGGACATTGCCGTGAACAAGCCCGTCATCGTCACCGAGCAGACCGAAGCCGCGCCCGTGCTGGCGCCCGACATTGCCGCCAGTGGCGTGGCAAAGCCCGCTGCCGCGGCGGGACCGGCCTATGTGGTGCTTGGCGGCATCAGCTTCTCGCATTTCCTCAACGACACCATGCAGTCGCTGATCCCGTCGGTCTATCCGGTTCTTAAAGAGAACTACGCGCTCGATTTCGCGCAGATCGGGCTGATCACGCTGGCGTTCCAGTGCACCGCCTCGCTGCTGCAGCCGATCGTCGGCCATGTCACCGACAAGCGGCCGCAACCCTTCTCGCTGGCGATCGGGATGGGCTTCACCTTCTTCGGCCTGCTGCTGCTCAGCGTCGCGCATTCCTATCCGGTGATCCTGATCGCCGCTTCGCTTGTCGGCCTCGGTTCGGCTGTATTTCATCCGGAATCAGCGCGCATCGCCCGGCTGGCGTCGGGCGGTCGGCTCGGCATGGCGATGTCGGTGTTTCAGGTCGGCGGCAATGTCGGGACCGCGATCGGTCCGGTGCTGGCTGCGCTGATCGTCGTGCCGTTCGGTCAACCCTCGATCGCCTGGTTCTCCTCGATCGCCTTCGTCGCGATCGTGGTGTTGTGGCGGATCGGGCGCTGGTATCAGCCGCAGATCGCGACGCGCAAGCAGGCCGCTCCGGCCCGGCATCCTGACGCGCCGAGCTCGCGCCGGGTGATGATCGCACTGGCGGTGCTGGTAGTGCTGCTGTTTTCCAAGCAGGTCTACATGTCCAGTCTGGCGAGCTACTACACTTTCTTCCTGATCGAGAAGTTCGGCGTCTCGACGCAGGCCGCGCAGCTCTATCTGTTCCTGTTCCTCGGCTCCGCGGCTGCCGGGGTGTTCTTCGGCGGCCCGCTGGGCGACCGTTTCGGCCGTCGCTACGTGGTGTGGTTCTCGATCCTCGGCACCTTGCCCTTCACGCTGGCGCTGCCCTATGCGGGGCTCTACACCAGTGCGGTGCTCACCGTGTTCATCGGCTTCATCATGGCGTCGGCGACGCCGGCGATCATCGTGTTCGCGCAGGAACTGATGCCGCATCGCTTCGGCATGATCTCCGGGGTGTTCTTCGGCGTCGCCTTCGGCATCGGCGGCCTCGGCGCCGCGGTGCTCGGCATCGTCGCCGACCATCGCGGCATCGAGTATGTCTACCAGCTCTGCGCCTTCCTGCCGGCGATCGGCCTGCTCGCCGTCCTGCTGCCACGAATGCCCAAGCACGCGCACTGAGTTCTGCCGGCAATCCGTGTCCCTGGCGCGATGCGGCATTCTTCATGCCGCGTCGCAGAACGGGACCGTACCGGCGGCAGCTTCCAATGCATCCGACGCTTCTGCCGGTACGGCCCCGGCTCTGCAGCGCACCACGCCGCCAGGGTGGCGTGCTGCGCAGCGTAAGGGGCACAATAAGGCATCTAGCTCTTGTCATGGCGGGGCTTGTTCCGGCCATCCACTTCTTGATGCACGTAAGCGATGCCCAGCATAAACGCGCACGACCGCGGCTGAGGTCGTAACAATTAACTTTCGTTAGTAAGTGTGGCCGCCCGCGTGGCTTTTGCGCAACGCCGGAACGCGCGAACACGAAATATCAACCCTAATAATTAGGGTTAAGTGCCGCTTAAGAATTAGCTGCCATCTTTCGTCCATGAGCTTTCGGGTGTGGGGCCTCCGTAGTCGCCTCTTAAGGACAAAAGGACGAAGCCAATGCGTAGCGTGAAATTCCTCGTGGCCGCCGGAGCGGCTTCGCTGTTGTCGACCGCGGCCCTCGCCGCCGATATGCCGCAGATCATGCCGCCGCCGCCGCCGCAGATGTACGCGCCGCCTCCGGTCGACGATTTCGGCGGCTGGTACCTGCGCGGCGACATCGGCATGACCACCACCAGCACCAAGCTGCACAACGACCTCTACGACACGCTGCCCGCGAATGCGACGCTGCAGCATCTCGGCCACGGCTTCGACGGCGGCATGTCCTACGGTCTCGGTGTCGGTTACCAGGTCAACAACTGGTTCCGCGCGGACATCACCGGCGAGTACCGCTCCAAGGTCAGCTTCCACGGCAACGACTATCTGACCTTCACCCCCGGCGGTTTCCTCGGCGACACCTATCAGGGCGGCTACAAGAGCTGGGTTGGCCTGGTCAACGTCTATGCCGATCTCGGCACCTGGTGGTGCATCACGCCGTTCATCGGCGCCGGCGTCGGCGGCGCGTCGATCCACACCACCGGCTTCACCGACAACGGCGTCGCCAACGGCAGCTACGGATCGTACTTCGCGGAAGGCGCCACCACCACCAACTTCGCCTGGGCGGCGCACGCCGGTCTGGCCTACAAGGTCAACAACAACTTCACCGTCGAACTGGCGTACCGTTACCTCGACATGGGCAGCGCCGTCCATGGCCGCGGCCGCTCTTACGACGGCACCAATGCCGGCATCTCGTCGTTCGAATACAAGGATCTGGTGTCGCAGGATCTGCGGCTCGGCGTCCGCTGGAATCTCGATGCCGGTCCGGCCTACGCGCCGCCGGCGCCGGCCCCGGTGCTCATGCGCCGCGGCTGAGTCCGGTCTCCATCCATTTACGAATGTTAACGGCGCGGGAGCATCCCGCGCCGTTTTTCTTTGCGCGAAGTCCGCCGCGGCAACCAATGATTAAGGTTAACGGGCGATGATCGCCCATCGTCAGAGTGCAGTTGAGGAGGCGTTGCGATGCGGAGTCTGGTGTTGGCGGCGGCAGCATTGGCGGGGTTGATGCACGGCGCGCAGGCCGCGGACTGGCCGGATTCGGCGCCGTTGCGCGGCGGGTTCTACGAGGAGCGTCCGCGCATCGTCAACTGGCAGGGCTTCTATGTCGGCGGCCAGGGCAGCTACGGCACCTCGGAAATGAATTTCACCGGCTCGTCTGAGTCGATGCTCGCGCGGCTGATGAACAACATCGACATCGAGAGCCAGTTCAAGGTCTCGCAATGGCCGTTGCTCGGCAAGACCACCACGCAAGGCAGTGCGGGTTACGGCGGCTTTGTCGGCTACAACACGCAGTGGACCGACGTGATCCTCGGCGCCGAAATCAGCTACCTGCACTCCACCTTCAGCGGCGCGTCGACCGGCAGCCAGGGCCGCAGCGTTTCGTTTCCGGCAGACTATGTCACCGACGTTTTCGCCGCTGCCAGCGGATCGATGCGCGTCACCGACCTTGCCTCGCTGCGCGTGAGAGGCGGCTATGCCTACGGCAACTTCATGCCGTACGTTTTCGGCGGCGCGGCGTTCGGACGCGCCGATATCACGCGCACCGCCGCCTACGCGCTGGACTACCAGTATGTCGGCACCCAAGTGCCGCCATTGCCGAACTATGCCGGCGCGGCTTCGGCGTCGGACGTGCAGAAAGGCTCGTTCGTCTACGGCTACGCGGCCGGCCTCGGCCTCGACATGATGCTGTACTCCAACCTGTTCGTGCGTGCCGAATGGGAATACATGCGGTTGACCTCCGCGGTCGACGTCTCGATCAACACCGCCCGGCTCGGCCTCGGCTACAAGTTCTGATCTGCCGGTTGACACGTTGCCCTCCCGCTGCTGCTCTTGAGCGGAGCGGGGAGGTCATGCCGTGAAGATCTATGGCAACTCTGAATCGGGCAATTGCCTGAAGGTGAAGTGGGTCAGCGACGCGGTGTCGCTGCCCTATCGGTGGATCGAGATCGATTCGCTGAACGGCGAAACCCGGACGCCGGAATTTCTCAAATTGAACGGCGCCGGCCAGGTGCCGGTGGTGGAATTCGACGACGGCCGCACGCTGGCGCAGTCCAACGCCATCATCCGCTATCTGGCTGCCGGCAGCGCACTGATTCCCGCCGATCCGTTTCTCGCCGCCAAGATGGATGAGTGGCTGTTCTGGGAGCAGTACAGCCACGAGCCCTACATCGCGGTGTGCCGCGCGCAGATGCGATTTCAAGGCCGCGACGTGTCCGAACTCGATCCCGACAAAGTGAAGCGCGGCTATGCGGCGCTGGCGCGGATGGAGCAGGCGCTGGCCGGTTCGCGCTTCCTGGTGGGTGACACGGCGACGCTCGCGGATCTGTCGCTGGTCGCCTACACACGCGTCGCCCACGAGGGCGGCTTCCACCTCGACGGCTACGCCGCGATCCGGCGCTGGATTGTCGATACGGAAGCGGCGTGCGGGATTGGTAATGCATGAGATACCAAGTTTTGTCATGCCCGGCCGTGTGCCGGGCATCCACGTCTTGGCCGCACGAAGGCGTGGTTGGCCGGGACAAGCCCGGCCATGACGAACGAGGTGATTTCGTGCCCTCGACGCAGTGCATCACGATGCACTTGCGGCGTGGTGCACTACTGCGCCGGGGCCCGGTATTCTTGTTTGAGAAGCAACCGGGGTCCCGGTTCTGCGAAGCGGCATAAGAATGCCGCATCGCGCCCGGGACACAGTGAACCGATAGGGATGTGAATTGACCTTCTCACCCATCACCATCCGCACCGCCCGCCGCGACGATGTGCCGGCGATCGTGGCGATGCTGGCCGACGATCATCTCGGCCGCGGCCGCGAGCGGGTCGAGACGCCGCTGCCGGAGGCGTACTATGCGGCGTTCGAGCGAATTGGGCAGGCGACTAATCTGCACCTCGTGGTGGCCGAGGTCGCCTCTGCCGGTGTAGTCGGATGCCTGCAGCTCTGCATTCTGCCCGGCCTGAGTTCGCAGGGCGCGTCGCGCGGCCTGATCGAGGACGTCCGGGTGTCGAGCCGCCTGCGCAGCCGCGGCATCGGCGAGCAACTCGTGCAGTGGGCGATAGGCGAGGCAAAGGCGCAGGGCTGCGGGATTGTCGAACTGCTGACCCACCAGAGCCGGATCGACGCTCAGCGGTTTTACACGCGACTCGGATTCCTTCCGAGCCATGTCGGCATGACGCTGCGGTTTGGGCGCGCCGCCTTGTGAACAGCCCAGGCGGAACACTGCGTCGGCGGGGCGGTTGAGTCGTCAACTCACGCCAGCACCGGAGCCCCGCATGACCAGCCGATTCCAGATTTGCACGCTCGCCGCGATCACCCTGTTGTCGTCCGCCGGCATCGCCGCGGCGCAGGGCACCGCCGGCACGCTGACGACGCCGAATTCCGGCATTCAGGGCGGAGTCGGATCGCCGAGTTCTCCTGCAACGACAGGGGTTAGCCCGGGTGTGACAAGCCAGCCCGGTGCGCCCAGCACGTCGGCGCCGGGCCGCATCGGCACCGGGACGTCACCGAGCGGCCTTGCCGGTGACAATCCGGCCGCGCCTGGCTTTCCGGGACGAGTGGGGCGGTAAGCGCGTCCTTGACATCCGCATCCTTTCGGCTATCTCCAGCGGCGGGACACCTCCCCCCAACGGGAGGCTAGCTATCTGGAAGGATAGAACATGACTGCAACGAAGCCCGCTTCGCGGCCCAACGTGCCGCATTTTTCCTCCGGCCCCTGCGCCAAGCGCCCCGGATGGACCCCCGAAAATCTCAAGGACGCAGCGCTCGGCCGCTCGCATCGCGCGAAGGTCGGCAAGGCCAAGCTCAAGCTCGCGATCGATTTGACGCGCGAGGTGCTCGAGGTGCCGGCCGACTACCGGATCGGCATCGTGCCGGCGTCCGACACCGGCGCCGTCGAGATGGCGCTGTGGTCGCTGCTCGGGGCGCGCCCGGTCACCACCATCGCCTGGGAATCCTTCGGCGAGGGCTGGGTCTCCGACGTCGTCAAGGAGCTGAAGCTCCCGAACGTCACCAAGCTGAAGGCGGCCTACGGCGAGATCCCGGACCTGTCGAAGGTCGATCCCGCCTCAGACATCATCTTCACCTGGAACGGCACCACCTCCGGCGTCCGCGTGCCGAATGCCGACTGGATCGCCGCCGACCGCGAAGGCCTCACCATCTGCGACGCCACCTCGGCGGCGTTCGCGCAGCCGCTCGACTGGGCCAAGCTCGACGTCGTCACCTTCTCCTGGCAGAAGGCGCTTGGCGGCGAGGCTGCGCACGGCATGCTGGTGCTCAGTCCCCGCGCGGTGGCGCGGCTCGAGAGCTACAATCCGCCGTGGCCGCTGCCGAAGATCTTTCGTATGACCAAGGGCGGCAAGCTCAACGAGGGCATCTTCCAGGGCGAGACCATCAACACGCCGTCGATGCTGTGCGTCGAGGACTATCTCGACGCGCTGAACTGGGCCAAGTCGGTCGGCGGCCTGAAGGCGCTGATCGCCCGCGCTGACGCCAACGCCAAGGTGCTGGCGGACTGGCAGGCGAAGACGCCGTGGATCGACTTCCTTGCCACCGACAAGGCGATCCGCTCCAACACCTCGGTCTGCATGAAGGTGGTGGACCCGGCGATCACCGCGCTCTCCGACGACGCGCAGGCCGACTTCGCCAAGAAGCTAGTCGCCTCGGTAGAAAAGGAATCCGCCGGCTACGACTTCGCGCATTACCGCGACGCGCCGGCCGGCCTGCGCATCTGGTGCGGCGCCACGGTCGAAGCCACCGACGTCGAACTGCTGACGCAGTGGATCGACTGGGCCTTCGCCGCGACCAAGGCGTCGCTGTCCAAGGCGGCCTGAGCCTCATCCGATCACGTCATGGCCGGGCTTGACCGGCCATCCATCGAAACAGATGGACCCGCGGGTCAAGCCCGCGGGTGACGGTCGTCAACAAACTGACCCCACGCGATCAAACATTGTCCACCAAAGGACCACACCCCATGACCGCCCCCAAAGTTCTCATTTCCGACGCGTTGTCTCCCGCCGCTGTGCAGATCTTCAAGGATCGCGGCATTGATGTCGATTTCCAGCCCAATCTCGGCAAGGACAAGGACAAGCTCGCCGAGATCATCGGCAATTACGACGGCCTCGCGATCCGCTCCGCCACCAAGGCGACGGCGAAGGTCCTCGAGAAGGCCAAGCGCCTCAAGGTGATCGGCCGCGCCGGCATCGGCGTCGACAATGTCGAGATTCCCGCCGCCACGGCGAAGGGCATCATCGTGATGAACACGCCGTTCGGCAATTCGATCACCACCGCCGAACACGCCATCACCCTGATGCTGGCGCTGGCGCGCGAGATCCCGGCGGCCGACGCCTCCACCCAGGCCGGCAAATGGGAGAAGAACCGCTTCATGGGCGTCGAGATCACGGCCAAGACGCTCGGCGTGATCGGCTGCGGCAACATCGGCGCGATCGTCGCCGACCGCGGCCTCGGGCTGAAGATGAAGGTGATCGCCTATGACCCCTTCCTGTCGCCGGAGCGCGCCAAGGACATCGGCGTCGAGAAGGTCGAGCTCGACGATCTGTTCAAGCGCGCCGATTTCATCACGCTGCACACCCCGCTGACCGACAAGACCAGGAACATCATCGACGCCGCGGCCATCGCGAAAATGAAGAAGGGCGTGCGGATCATCAACTGCGCGCGCGGCGGGCTGGTCGACGAGCAGGCGCTGGTCGACGGGCTGAATTCCAAGCAGGTCGCGGGCGCCGCCTTCGACGTGTTCGTCGAGGAGCCGGCCACCACCAACGTGCTGTTCGGCCATCCCAACGTGATCTGCACGCCGCATCTCGGCGCTTCCACCACGGAAGCGCAGGAGAACGTCGCGCTGCAGGTCGCCGAGCAGATGTCGGACTACCTCTTGACCGGTGCGATCTCCAACGCGGTCAACTTCCCCTCGATCACCGCGGAGGAAGCGCCGAAGCTGAAGCCGTTCATCGAGCTCGCCGAGAAGCTCGGCTCGTTCGCGGGCCAGCTCACCGAGACCGGCATCACCAAGGTGACGATTACCTATGAGGGCAAGGTCGGCGAGATGAAGATCAAGGCGCTGACCTCGGCGGCGCTGACCGGCCTGCTGCGGCCGATGCTGGGCGACGTCAACGTGGTCTCCGCCCCGGTGGTCGCCAAGGAACGCGGCATGGTGGTGGACGAAGTCGTCCGCGCCGCCGAGAGCGACTACGAGAGCGTCATCACCGTGACCGTCACCACCGACGATCTCGAGCGCTCGGTGTCCGGCACGGTCTACGCCGACGGCCAGCCGCGGCTGATCGACATCAAGGGCATCCGGGTCGACGCCGAGTTCGGCAAGTCGATGATCTACGTCACCAACGAGGACAAGCCCGGCTTCATCGGCAAGTTCGCCTCGCTGCTCGGCGACGCCAAGATCAACATCGCCACCTTCCACCTCGGTCGCAACACAAAGGGCGGCGACGCCATCGCGCTGGTCGAGGTCGACGGCGCGGTGCCGGCCGACGTTCTGGCCAAGGTGCAGACCCTGCCGCAGGTGAAACAGGCCAAGGCGCTGGTGTTCTGATCAACGACCTTTAGCCGCAAAGCGGCGAAATGAACCCGGAATCCCGAGATCGGACTCAGTGCGTCTCATCTCTGGATTCCGGGTTCGTTTGCAAGCGCAAACGCCCCGGAATGACGGCGTCGTGCGGTGTGTCACCGCTTCGGATATTACCGGGGTCCCGGCTCAGCGAAGCGGCATGAAGAATGCCGCATCGCGTCCGGGACACAGATACGAACGTCGCGTCCGCTTACTTCGCCTTCAGGAATTCACCGACTTCCAGCAACACGAACTCGTTGTCATCCGCCTTGTTGGGCTCGCGGCTGGACGAGAACGGCAGGTTGTTGTCGTTGCCGACGATGATGTGCGTGTCGTCGACGCGGTCGACGTTTTCGATGGTGAAGAACGGCATCGCCAGCGCGCCGTCGGTCAGCGGCTTGCGGGCCTTTTTGTCCGGATCGCGGATCTTCATCAGGTCGATGTAGCCGATCTTGCGCACCGGCTTGCCGGCATTGGCGTCGGTCAGTTCGATCTTGTAGACGCGCTTCAGCTTCGGCAGGTCGGGAAAGCAGTCGGTGCCGCGGGTGCCGGTGGCGCAGGCCTTGTCGGCGGTGCCTTCGCCGTCGTCACGCTCGATCACCAGACCGGTGGTGCCGTCGATCATGTTGAAGTCGCCGATCGCGTTGCCGTTCTGCTCGAACGCGTAGTGCCAGAACCGGCCGGTGAACTTTTCGGCGGCGACATCGAATTCGAGAATGCGCGCGGCTTCCTTGCCGTCGACCTTTTCGAACTCCTTCTTCTCGGCGTTGAACAGCGGTCCCTCGAGTAGCGCATAGATGAACTTGCCATCCTTCGACGCCGCAAAGCCCTCATAGCCCTTGGAGCGCCGCAAGGTGACGCCGGCGAGCGCGGCGCCCGGGACGCCCGGAGACTGCACGGCCCAATGATCCGGCGAGCGCACCGGCTTGCCGTCGGCGGTGGTCTCGAACACGCCGAGCACCTTGCCGCTCATGTCGGCCTTGATGATGTAGGGCCCGAACTCCTCGCCGATCCAGATATTGTTGCCGATGATCTGGAAACCCTCCGGATCGAAATCGGCGCCAGTCAGGTAGCGCTTGTCGGTGCTCTCATGGGTGATGCGGAACGGCACCTTCTTGTCGGGATCGTGCAGGAAGATCGTGGCCTGGCGGTCCACCTTGCCGCCGTTCCAGTCCATCTTGTAGTGGTTCAGGTAGAGCATCGAGTCGGCCGAATTGTAACGCGAGCCGGAGCCGTTATCGACCAGCACCCAGAACGAGCCGTCGGGCATGGTCTTGATGCCGGAATGGCCCTGCAGCGGCTGGCCCTTGAACGGCAGCGACACGCCGGTGTTGCGCTCCTTGGACTTGCCCATCACCGTGCCGGTCGCATCGACCCGCTTGCCGGTGGTGTACTTGCCGGCATTCTTGAGATCGGCTGGCGCGTCGGCCGGAGCGTCGACAAAGGATTCGGCCGGAAGCACGGCGTGCCCCTTCAGGGTCGCCGGAAATTCGCCTTCGGTCTGTGCGACGGCAGCGGTGGTGAGCAGCGCAAAAGCCGCAACGGAACAGAGCAGGGATTTTCGCATCGGGTAACCTCCTGTAAGCGCGATGCGGGAGGTGTGCCGCGCGCGGATCACAGCAGGCTGACGGATCGATGACAGTGGCGTGACAACGGTGGAGGACGCTGCGCGCCGATGTCGCATCGAACGCGTAGTGCGGCGCTCAACGATTCGTCATTCCGGGGCAGGCGCAGCGAAGCTGCGCGTGAACCCGGAATCTCTGTGCATCTCATCCCGGAATGACGGCGCAACTAGAGTTTGGATGCGCGCGCTAGTTTTTTACTGCGGCTCAATCCCCGCATCCTTGATCAGCCGCGTCCACAGCACCAGCTGGTCCTTGACGAACGCATCGAGCTCTTCCGGCGTGCCGGAAAACGCATCCATGCCGAGGCCGGACAGCCGGGCCTTGACCTCCGGCGTCTCGACCACCTTGCGGATCTCCCGGTTGAGTTTCTCGACGATCGGCTTCGGCAGATTGGCCGGGCCGAAATAGGCCTGCCACGAGGTGATGTCGAAATCCGCCACGCCGGCTTCCTGCATGGTCGGCAGGTCGGGCGCCAGCGGCGAGCGCTTGCCGGTGGTGACGGCGAGCGCGCGCAGCGCCTTGCCTTCGACATGCGGACGGCCCGACGGCACGTCGACGAACATCATGGTGAGGCGGCCGCCGATCACGTCGTTCAGCGCCGGCGGCGAGCTCTTGTACGGCACGTGCAGCAGCTCGATGCCGGCGCGGCGCGCGAAGGTGGCGCCGGACACGCTCGCCGCCGAGCTGCCGCTGGCATAGGTCAACTTCCCCGGATTGGCCTTGGCCAGCGCGATCAGCTCGGCGACATTTTTGGCCGGCACGTCGGGATGCACCACCAGCATGAAGGGCAGGTCGCCGGTGCGCGCGATCGGCGTGAAGTCCTTCACCGGATCGTAGGTGATGTTCTTCATCAGGCTCGGATTGGCCGAATGCGTGGTGTTGGTGGTGACGAACAGCGTGTAGCCGTCGGGCGCCGCGCGGGCGACATGGGTGGCGGCCAGCATGCCGTTGGCGCCGGCCTTGTTCTCGATCACGATGCCGACGCCGAGCGCCTGGCCGAGGTGTTGCGAGATGATCCGCGTGGTGGTGTCGGTGCCGCTGCCGGCGGCGAATGGCAGCACCAGCGTGATGTTGCGGTTCGGGTAATTGTCGGTTTGCGCCGCGGCGCTGCCACCCGGCAAAGTGCCGGCGCCGATCAACAGGCCCAACGCGGCGGCCATTCCGGCCGCAGCTCCTCGCAGGTCTCTCATTCCGTCTCTCCCTGGGTGTTTTTTTTGTTCGAACGGGCAGAATGCGTCAGCGCCGTCGAAAAGGCGAGAGGCTGGCGTTACGCCGCCGCGGGCCGCTGCCGCGCTGCGATAAACACCCCGGCGATCACCATCAGATAGCCGACCAGGTGGAACAGCCCGGGCCGCTCGCCGAGAAAGCCGATCGCCATCGCCGATCCGAACACCGGGACCAGATGGAAGAACGGCGCGGCGCGATTCGGTCCGATCAGCGCGATGCCGCGGTTGAAGAACAGATAGGCCAGCGCCGAGAGAAAGATCACCACATAGACGATGGTCCCCAGCGTCACCGCGTCGGGCTTCAGGGTCACGCCCGCCGCGATCTCCGCCGCCGCGAACGGCAGCAGCAGCAGCGCGCCGCACGCCATCGTCACCAGGATCAGCGAGAACTGGTTGGTCACCGGCCGCCGCGGCATCAGCGCCGAATACAGCCCGAACGCCAGCAGCGCGGCGGCGAACATCACGTCGCCCTTGTTGAACTGCACCGCGGCGATCGCCGTCACATCGCCGCGCAGGATGATGATCAGCACGCCGCACAGCGAGATGGTGATGCCGATCAGCTGCATCCAGGTCAGCCGCACGCCGAACAGCACCAGCGACCACAGCGCGATGAACAGCGGCCCAGACGACTGGATCAGCAGCGCATTCAGCGCTTCGGTATATTGCAGCGCCCAGTAGGACATCGCATTGTTGAAGGCGAAGCCGGTCGCCGACAGCGTGACGATCAACGGCCATTGCGCGCGCAGCGCCGGCCAGTCGCGCCGCAGATGCGGCCAGGCGAACGGCAGCAGCAGCAGCGCCGACCCGATCCAGCGAACGCACGACAACGTCAGCGGCGGCACGTGCCCGGCTACGTAGCGCGCAAGCACGATGTTGCCGGCCCAGAACAGCGAGGTCAGGCTGAGCAGCAGATAAGGCTGGTTGTCGAGCCAGCGAAACGGCGCGTGCAGCGGCGAGCGGGAATGCAAGGTGCGGCAATCGGTGTCTGTTGAAACGCCAATTGAGCCAGAAAACCCCGCAGCGGCAATGCCGGCGGGCGAATTGGAGCCATGCGCGGATTAACCGCCCGGCACACCTTCGACCGCCGCCGCCGGCTTCCTCGCCGCGACGATGACGCCGGCCAGCACCATCGCGTAGCCGACGGCATGGTACATCTGCGGGCGTTCGCCGAGGAAGACGATCGCCAGCACCGAACCGAACAGCGGGGTGAAATGGATGAACGGCGCGGCGCGGTTGGCGCCGATCGCGCGGACGCCGCGGTTGTAGCACAGATAGGCCAGCACCGAGGGAAACACCGCGACATAGGCGAAAGAGGCGAAATTGGCTGCGGTGACTGACGGCACTGGCCGGCTCGACAATTCCCAGGCCAGCACCGGCAGCAGGCACAGCGCGCCGCAGCCGAAGATGAAGGCGAGGAACGACGTCGCGTGGATCGCCGGGCGCCGCGGCATCAGCACAGTGTAGAGCCCGAAGATCACCAGCGCGCCGGTGAATATCAGGTCGCCGAAATTCAGCTCGATGCCGGCCAGCGCCGCCAGATCGCCACGGGTCAGGATCACAATCACGCCGGTCATCGACACCAGCACGCCGAGCGCCTGCGCCAGGGTCGGGCGGACGCCGAACAGCAGCAGCGACCACATCGCCACGAACAGCGGTCCGGACGATTGCAGCAGCAGCAGGTTGATCGCGGTGGTGTATTCCAGCGCGGTGTATTGCAGGGTGTTGAAGGCGGCGATGCCGGTCGCCGACAGGATCAGCATCAGCCCGATCTGCCGCCGGATTGCCGGCCAGTCGCCGGCGAAATGGCGCCAGGCGAACGGCAGCACGATCAGGAACGCGCCGACCCATCGTGCGACCGACAGCGAGACCGGCGGAAAGCTGCCGACCGCGGCGCGACCGACGATGGCATTGCCGGCCCAGAACAATGCGGTCAGGCTGAGCAGCAGATAGGGCTGGTCCGCGAGGCGGCCGATCATCGATCGGCCGCTGTCGCCGGCGGGCGGGGTGGTCATTGAGGTCCGATTGATTTGCGTTTGCGTCCCAAGGCCGGCCGTTCGAGCGGCAGCCGGTCCGGGGCCCACAGACACCGTTTTGCAGCGCGCCACAATGGCGGCATCGCATTGCCCTCATGCACGGCGCGCCCGTCGCATCGGAGGTTTTCCCGCAGGCGTTGCTGCTGTATTCGGGCTGCATGAGCCAGTTTGCCGACCACCTTACGCGACCGTCGATTGCCGAACTCTGTGCCGCGTTTCCGCGCCTCGCCGAAAGCGAGCCCGCGGTCGCGCTGAAGCGCGCCGCGGTGGCGATCGCGCTGGTCGAGCGCGACCACGGCCACGGCCCGGCGCTGTTGCTCACCCGCCGCTCGGCGCGGCTGCGGGCCCATGCGTTCCAGTGGGCGCTGCCGGGCGGCCGCTGCGACGCCGGGGAGACCGCGACCGAGGCGGCGCTGCGTGAATTGCAGGAGGAGTTGAATCTCGAGCTCGCAGCCACCGACGTGCTGGGTGTGCTCGACGATTATCCGACCCGCTCCGGCTATCTGATCACGCCGGTGGTAGCCTGGGCCGCCGGACACCCGCCGCCGCGGCCCAATCCGGACGAGGTCGATTCGGTGTACCGGATTTCGCTGGCGGACATCATGGCGGACGACGCCTTCGACTTCGTGCGCATTCCGGAAAGCGATCGCCGCGTGGTCCGGTTCCGCTACGATGGCGACTACATGCACGCGCCCACCGCCGCGTTGATCTACCAGTTCCGCGAGGTGCTGGCCGGGCGCGCCACCCGGGTCGCCGATCTCGAGCAGCCGGTATTCGCCTGGAAATGATTCGCCGGTTCCGCCGCGACCTTCGGTCCCGGCCGGAACCGCAAAACTGGAATCATTGGTAACGAATTTGCACTAAAACGGCGTCATGTCTTATCGATACATGTCTCGTCGATCCGTCCGCCATGGCGTTCTGCTTGCGCTGCTGGTCGGCCCGCCGGCGCTGGCGCGCGATCTGCCCGCGATGCCGCCGGGCGTCGCCAATGCGATGGCGCAGGGCGCGTCGCCGCAGGCGATCGCCGAATACCGCCGCAAGCTGCAGGAATACCAGGAGGCGCGCGCCGCGTTCGAAGCGGACGCCGAGGCCTATTGGAGCGCCGTCGCCGAGAAGCGCCGCGGCCGCAACGCCAAGCGGCGCAGCGGCGAGACCATCACGCTGGCCGATTATGTGCTGGAACAGGCGCCGCTCTATGACGGCCCGAAGCGCCCGGTCGACCCGCAGCCGTCGGAAGCCGAGCCGCGGCCGGAGCGCAAGCCGCTGCCGGTGGTGGCCGACTTCCTCAAGGCGGCGAACGATCATTTCCAGTTCCGGCCGCAGCGCCCGGCCAACGAAATGGAATTCAAGCGTGCCTATGCCCGCGCGGCGCTTGCGGCGGGACTGACCCGCGAGCAGGCGATCCGGGTGTATGCTTTCGAGACCGGCGGCAACGGCAGCCACGACATGCAGTCCGGTCTCAACCCGTCACGCCCGGGCTCGCGCGCGATCTCGACCGCGATCGGCTACAACCAGCTGCTCACCACCAATACGCTGGTGCTGCTGGCGGAGCAGGGCCATCACATCCTCAAATCGCTGAACGACCGCGCCGCGCAATTGTCCGGTCCGCAGCGCCAGGCGATGGAGCGCAAGATCGCCGTGGTGAAGCGGATGGTGGCCTTGTCGAAATCGATTCCGGGCAACTGGAGCGAGCACGAAAAGCTCGGCCGCACGCCGCAGGGCTGGGGCGTCCACGCGCTGGTGCTCGACATCGACGTCGGCCCGATCCTGCAGACCCACAAGCTCCTGACCTCGGTGAATTTCGCCCGCGCCAAGGGCTATACGCGGCCGCTGACCGCCGCCGAACTCGAGATGATGAATCTCACCGGCGACAGCACCGGGCTCGACATGGTGACGATGCCGCCGGCGATGCGCGAGCGGGTGCCGACCGCGAACTTCTTCCAGCGCGGCGGCTACGAGCGCAACCCGGTCGCGATCCGCCACAACACCGTGGCGAAGCTGCTGGCCATCACCGACCAGCGGATGGACGTCAACAGCAACCTGCCCGGCGCGAAAGAACTGGCGGCGGCGTTTTAGTGCTCGTCATTCCGGGGCGCGCTCTTCGCGAACCCGGAATCCATAACCCCTGGCATTCAACGGTTTTGGAACGCAGGCCCCATCGCGGCGCTGCGGCGTATGGATTCCGGGCCTGCGCCCCAAGCGGGGCGCATCCCGGAATGACGTGAGTGCTGTAGGTTAACCCGGCCCGAACTTGAAACGCCCGTCGTCCTCGAGGAACGGCCCGCTGCGCATGTAGAGCTGGCCGTTCTCGCCGATGAAGAACAGCGTGTTCTTCGGCACCTTCTTGGCGCCCTTCAGCAGAAACTTGGCGTTGTTGGTGCCCATCTTGTAGGAGAACGTCTTGCCGTTGGCGTCGTAGCCATAGCCCATGTCCGGTGCGAGCACCCAAGGGGTTGCCGGCGTCTGGGCCAGCGCCGGTAATGGCGCCGGGGCCATCATGACCAATGCCAGCATCAGGGATTGCTTGCTCATCTTCAACCGCTCCAGTCGTCGCGCGCAATTCGTCGGGCGCTGTCAGCTCGTGATTACTTTGAACAAATCACGAACGGCGTTTGCTCGTCAACATGCCGGGCGACGCCGCGCGACTTTGTGATTTCCCGCAGCGCGCTTCGCGACTATCGTGCCGCCACGCAGCAATGAGCCGGGCCACCGACTGCCCGCGTCGGGGGTAAAGACATGACGAGTGCGAATTTGAAAAAGTGTTTTTCGATCTGTTTGGTCGGCTTGGGGCTGGCGTTGGGTGCCGCTTCGGCGACGGCGCAGGAGTTCAAGCTCAGCAACAACCACGAGATCGCCTGCGGCCGCGGACTGGCGCCCGGCAAGCTGTCGACCGCGACCTGCAAATCCTACGCCTATCTGTTCAACACCCGGACCTCGGAATATTTCCGCTGCACCGTCAGCATGTCGATGACGCGCGACGCCAAGGAGATCATCAATGTGCAGACCGATGGTGGCTGCATCAAGAAGCCGCGCATCTTCGACACCGATTCCAACTACGCATTCGACGCCGCCGAGACCGAGCCGCCTAACACCAATTCGTTCTTCGGTCCCGGCGGCTACTCGGTGTGGGCGAGCGATACCACGGCGCAGAAATTGCGCGGCTGCATCATCATCACCTCCGGCCTCGGCTCCGACGTGACCCGCTGCATCGACATGACCTTCAACTGATCGCGGTCGGTCGCTGCTCGTCCGGCAGCATGATCGGGCGGGCAAGCGCAGCGCGCGCGAATTTTCCGGCCGCCATCGGCTTGCCGAACAGAAAGCCCTGCACCAAATCGAGCCCGGCCTGATGCGCGGCGACGAAATCGGCGCGCGTTTCAACGCCGACGCCGACCGTGCGGGCGCCGACCGAACCGGCAAAATCGGCGATGCCGCGGCACACGGTCTGCTTCAGCCGGTCGTCCGCGGCTCCGGTAACGAACTGCCGGTCGACCTTGAGTTCGGCGAAGGGAAAACCCTGCAGCGCCATCAGCGCCGGCCATTCGGCGCCGACATCGTCGAGCGAAATGGCGATGTTGTGAAACCGCATGCGGCGCGCGGCGTCGGCGACGAAATCCAGATTCTGGATGACATCGGCACAGGACAATTCGATCAGCAGGCCGCCGAAGCCGGGATGAGTCGGCATGTGCAGCCGCATGTCATGGATCGCATCCGGAATTTTCAGAAACGCAACGGGCAGGTTGACGGAAATGTCCACCGGTCCATGGCGCGCGGCGAAGTGGCGCCAGTCATCGAATGCGCGGCGGATGACGAATTCGGAGAGCTGCCTGAAGTGCGGATCCGTCTCGTCCGGCAGGAAGGCGGCCGGCGGGACGACGCCCCAGGCCGGGTGGCGCAGCCGGATCAGGGCCTCGGCACCGCGCGGATGGAGCGTGCGGATATCGACCTTGTGCTGATACCAGAGTTCGAGCCATCCGGCCTTCAATGCCTCGGCGACGTCGACCGGAGGGCTCGGGGCTGGGGCGGCTGGCAGCAGCATCGCCAGGCTGTCACGCAGCGTATCGGCCCCGAACGGCGTGGGAAGGGTCGGCAGGACGGCGATACCCAACTCATGGCCGGCCTGTCTCACCGCTGTCGCCAGGACCGAGTCGCGTGGCGCGACCGGGAGGACGCGGCCATCGAACTGATGACGGGCCAGCACCTGCAGCATGCTGTGGGCGTTCGCGCCGTTGCCGGACAGGCCGAGGACCAAAAGGTCCGGCGGCGCGCGCTCGAACACCGCGTCCAGATCGGCGGCCCCTTCGCATTCCTGCGCGATGAAGCCGAGATCCTCGAGCGTCTCGGACAGGAAGATCCGGACATGCGCCTTGGCATCGGCAACACAGGCGCGCGGCGTCATCTTGCGTCGGCCGAAGGTCGGCCTGGCGGTCTCGCTGCTGGTGTCGGTCATCGCGTGTTCGTCCCCCGTGACCGGAGAAACCTATCGCGCGAAAACAGGCGGGACATGGCCGTGAAAAATCGTCCCCGGATGAATGTCCCGGTAAGGTTAAACGGACGATTTCGATTCAAATGCGATGGGCTGCGCGGTCGATCAGGCGCCGCGCAGCGTCAGCACAGGTCGTCGCGGTCAGCCTGGCTGAATGCCGGCGAATTTGGCGACCTTGCCCCACTTCTCGGTCTCCGACAGCACGTACTTCTGCATGTCCTCGGGCGAGCCACCGAAGGGTTCGGCGCCGAGCTTGCGCAGCCGCGCCATCGCGTCGTCGGTCTTGAGGTACTTGTCGACGCTGGCGTTGACCTTGGCGATGATGTCGTTCGGCGTTTTCGCCGGCGCGGCGATGGTGAACCAGGACGCTGCCTCATAGCCGGGAACGCCGGCTTCCGCGATGGTCGGTAGGTCCGGCAGCAGCGGCCAGCGCTTCGCGGTGGAGACCGCGATGGCGCGGATCGACCCGGACTCGGCATGCGCCTGCGACGCCGGCAGATTGTCGATGGTGAGATGCACGCGGCCGGCGATCAGGTCGGTCAGCGCCGGGGCGCTGCCCTTGTACGGCACATGCGTCATCTGCACGCCAGCCATCGACTTGAACAGTTCGGTGGAGACATGCGCGGTCGAGCCGAGGCCTGGTGTGGCGTAGAGCAGTTCGTTGGGCTTCGCCTTGGCATAGGCGATCAGTTCGGCAACAGATTTGACCGGCAGCGAATTGGTCACCGAAAACAGGTTCGGCACCGTTGCGATGACGATGACCGGCGCGATGTCCTTGGTCTGGTCGTAGCCCATGCTCTTGAACACAAACTGGTTGATGGCATGGGTGCCGGGCGTGCCGACCAGGAAGGTGTAGCCGTCGGGATCGGACTTCGCGACGAATTCCGCGGCGATGTTGCCGCCCGCGCCGGCGCGGTTTTCAACGATGACCTGCTGGCCGTATTCTTCCGAGAGTTTCTGCGCGACGAGGCGCGCCAGAATGTCGGTGGTGCCGCCGGGAGCGAACGGCACGATGAATTTTACCGGCCGCGTCGGCCAAGCCTCCGCGGCGCGCAGGCTACGGGGCAGCAGCGTACCGGAGGCAAGCGCGGCACCGCCAAGCAGAACCGTGCGGCGGGACGGGCGCGACAAGAAGCGGGGCGGTGTGGTCATCTCTGTTTCCTCGATGCTGACGGAGGCCGTGACGGCGCGCCGCGCTCCGGCGCTGGTCGGCCGGTTGCCGTCAGCCTAGCGGTTCGGTAGCCAGCCGGCCAGTGCCGGACGCCGCGGCACCGGGCCGCGTCTCCGGCATCAATGCGAGGAACCCGACAAGCCCGATCGCTGCGACCCCGGCGAGAAACAGAAACGCCACGCTGTAGCCGGCCGCCACCACGATCACGCCGGCCACCGCGGCGCTCAACGCGCCGCCGATCCCCGCCGCGGTGGCGATCGCGCCCTGGCTGGCGTTGAAACGTCCGGTTCCGCGCGTGAGATCGGCCACCACCAGCGGAAACAGCGCGCCGTAAATGCCGGCGCCGACGCCGTCAAGCAATTGCACGCCGACCAGCCAATACGCATTGTCCGACAGCGGATAGAGCGCGCCGCGCAGCGCCAGCACGCCGAGCGCGACGGCGAAGATCGGCTTGCGGCCCCAGACGTCGGCCCTCGCGCCGACCAGCATCGCCACCGGGATCATCACCAGCTGCGCCGCGACGATGCAGACCGACATCAGCGTGGTGCCGAGGTCGCGATTGACCAATGCCAGCTTCTGCCCGACCAGCGGCAGCATCGCCGCGTTAGAAAAGTGAAACAGCACGGTGGCGCCGGCAAAGATCAGCAGCGGCCGGCAGGTCAGCAGCACCTTCAATCCCGACGGCGCCGCGGGATCGCCCGCCTCGCCGGGTTTGGCTGCATCGCCGAGGCCTCGCGCGACATGATCGTCGATCGCGTTTGCCGGGATCGACAGCGTTGCGAGGATGCTGGCGAGCGCCATCGCAGCCATCAGCCAGAACACCACGATCGGTCCGAAGAAATAGGCAAAGCCGCCGGCCAGCGTTGCGGCCACCGCGTTGCCGGCATGGTTGAAGGCTTCGTTGCGGCCGATCCGCCGTGCAAAGGCGCGGGGGCCGACGATGCCGAGCGTGATCGCTGCGAGCGCCGGCGCGAAGATCGCGGCGGCGACGCCGGTCAGCGCCTGGGTGCCCGCGACGAACAGGAAGCCGGGATAGAGCGGCAGCACCAGCGAGCCCAGCGTCACCACCAGCGCCGCGGCGATCACCCAGGCGCGCTTGGACCGCGTGGCGTCGATCAGCGCTCCCGCGGGAGTCTGCGCGACAATCCCGGCCAGGGCGGCGACCGACATCACCGCGCCGATACTGGCCTGGTCCCAGTGCTGTTCGGTGAGCAGATAGATCGCCAGATACGGGCCGAGCCCGTCGCGCACATCGGCGAGAAAGAAGTTCAGCGCGTCCAGCGGGCGCTTCGTGGTGTCGGCGCCTGCGTCTGCCAAGAGAGGCCTCGCGGTTGGGGTCCGCGATGCAACTCGATGAGGGGTTCTGGGTTCCACGCCGCTGTGTCTCGGGCGCGATGCGGCACGCAGGGCCGCCTCGCAGAACCGGGACCACGGCTAGTTATGATGCGCCGAAAAAGCCGGGCCCCGGCTCAGCAGCGCACCACGCCGCGAAGTGCGGCGCGCTGCGCTGCGTCCGGGGCACGCAAGCTTTGTTGCGCGTGCTTGCTCAGCGCGCGCGTCGCCAGCGTCAGCCGCCGATGCCCTTTTCCTTGAAGTACTTCAGCGCGCCGGGGTGGAACGGGATCGGCGAGCGCTCCTGCACCTGGTTGTCGAGCGAGAAGCTGTTGGCTTCCTTGTGCACGGCGACGATGTCGGCCTTCTTCTCCACCAGCGTCTTGACGATGTTGTAGGCGTCGTCGTTGCTCATCTTGTCGCCGGTGACGATGATGTTCCAGACCTCGGCGATCTTGTTCTCCTTTTCGGCGCCCGGATAGGTGCCGACGGGGATCGAACTGGCGCTGTAGAGCTTGCCGTACTTCGCGTTCATCTTCTCGACCGCGTCGCTGTGGTCGATCAGCTTGATCTTCATGCCGGGGGTCGCGGCGAGATCGGTGACGGCAGCGGTCGGAATGCCGCCGACCCAGAAGAACGCGTCGATCTTGCGGTCCTTCACCGCGTTGACGGATTCGGCGACGCCGAGCCGCTCGCGCTTCATGTCCTTGTCCTTGTCGAGGCCGGAGGCCTCGATGACGCGGAACGCCATCACCTCGGTGGCGCTGCCGGGCGAGCCGGTGGACACCCGCTTGCCCTTGAGGTCGGCCATGGTCTCGATGCCGCTGCCCTCGATCGTCACCACATGCATGCGGTTCGGATAGACCACCAGCAGGGTCTGCAGCGGCACCTTGTTGCCCTTGAACTTGTCGTTGCCCTGCAGCGCGTCGAGCGCGGCGTCCGCCATCGAGAAGCCGAGTTCGCTCTGGCCCGAGCCGATCAGCTTGAGGTTGTCGACCGAGCCGCCGGTCACTTCCGCGGTGGCCTGAGTGTTCGGCAGGTTCTTCGACAACACGTTGGCGATCGCGCCGCCGAGCGGATAGTACACGCCGCCGGTGCCGCCGGTGCCGATCGCCAGCGTCTTCTGCTGGGCGTGGGCCGGGCCGGCGAGGGCGATCCCCGCGGTGACCGCGAGCATCGCGGCTGCTTTCAGGTAGTTGCGCATCTTTTTCTCCTTGGTTGAACGGATCGGCGTGTCGTCGTGGAACATTGGAAGGCGGTCAGGGCCTCGCGCCCTTTTCCCGCAGGTATTTCAGTGTACCCGGATGATAGGGCGCGGGCGACTGGGCCTCGGTCTGGGTGGCCAGTTCGATGTTCATGGCTTCCTTGTGCACCGCGACGAGGTCGGCCTTGTGCTCGAAGATCGCCTTGGTGATCGCATAGGCCATGTCGTCCGGCATCTTGTCGGTCGCCATGATCTGGTTCCAGGCCGCGAAGCCCTTGTTGTCGGTGGTCTGGCCGGGATAGCTGCCGGCCTTGATGACGCTGGGCGCAAAGATCTGGCCGTACTTCTTGACGATCGGCTCGAGCAGGTGGTCGATGTCGATCAGCTTGATGGTGACGCCGGGCGTAGCCGCCAGATCGGTGACCGCCGCGGTCGGCACGCCACCGCCCCAGAAGAACGCGTCGATCTTGCGGTCCTTCAGCGCGCTGCCTGACTCGGCGACGGAGAGCCGCTCGCGCTTGACGTCGCGGTCCTTGTCGAGCCCGGCGGCTTCGAGCAGCCGGAAGGTCTGGGTCTCGGTGGCGCTGCCCGGCGCGCCCGACGAAATGCGCTTGCCCTTGAGGTCGGCGAAGGTCTCGATTCCTGTTCCCGCAATCGTCACGACATGCACCGGACTGGAATAGATCGCAGCGATGGTGCGCAGCGGCACGGCCTTCTTGAAGCGGCCTTCGCCCTTGACGGCGTCGGCTGCAACGTCCCCGGTCATGAAGCCGAGATCGGCCTGGCCGGTTTCCAGCAGCTTGATGTTGTCGACGCTGCCGCCGGTGACTTCGGCGGTGGCCTGCATGTCGGGCAGTTTCTTCGACAGCATGTTGGCGAAGCCGCCGCCGAGCGGGTAGAAGATGCCGCCGGTGCCTCCGGTGGCGACTGCGAGCGTCTTGGTCTGGCCGTTCGCCCCGCTGGCAGCCAGAGACACGGCCAGTGCGACGCAGATCGAAACAAGCTTCATTCCATTTCCACCCATTGGTTGATACGGCCGTCTGCGCGGCCTTCACATAGCGTTGCCCTGCGCCTGCTAGGCAGGTGCCGGTTGAGTTCGTGTGCGCGACTGCCACAGCAGGACGCTCAGTCCGATGACGAGACCGGGCACGAAGGTGTAGCTGAGGTCGCGCCCGGTGATCCACTCCATCAGGGCTTCGATCAGGCTCGGGAATATCAGCAGCAATCCCGATAGCAGAAGCAGCAGGCGCTCCACCGGCGTATTTTGTCGCAGCGCCCAGTTTTGCGCTGCAGCGCATAGCGCGATCAAGCCGAGCGAGGTCTTGACCGTGATCTCGACGATGTCGATCCAGGAGCCGCCCTTCGGAATGTTCAGGAGCAGTCCGATGCCCTGCGGGTCGAGCACGAACACGAACGGCACCAGGAACGCCGGCAGCGTGTATTTCCAGGATTGCAGCGTGGTCTTGTAGGGATTGCCGCCGGTGATCGCCGCGGCGGCGAACGGCGACAGCGCGGTCGGCGGCGAGACCTCCGACAGCACGGCGTAATAGAAGATGAACATGTGCGCTGCGTAGTCCGGCACGCCGAGCTTGATCAGCGCCGGAGCGGCGATCACCGCGCAGATGATGTAGGACGCCGTGACCGGAACCGCGAGGCCGATGATCCAGACGATCAAGCCGGTATAGATCGCGGTCAGCAACAGGCTGCCGCCCGCATAGGAGATGACGATCGAGGAGAATTTGAGCCCCAGCCCGGTCAACGTCACCACGCCGACCACGATGCCGGCGCAGGCGCAGGTGGTGGCGGCGTTCAGCGCGCCGATCGAGCCGTCGGCCAGCGCGCGCATCAGCTTCTTCGGGACCAGCGCGGTCTCCTTGCGCAGGAAGCTCAGCGCGTAGGTGACGAGGATGGCGTAGAACACCGACAGCGATGCCGAATAGCCGACCACCATGAAGCCGACGACGGCGAGCAGCGAGACGAAGTGGAAGCCGTAGCGCCTGGTCATCTGGCCGAGCGTCATTTCGGGCGTGAAGCTGATGTCGCGCGCGCCGAACCGCTTGGCGTCAAGCTCGACCATGATCAGCAGCGACATGTAATACAGGATGGTCGGAATCGTCGCCATCCACAGCACGTCGAGATAGCTGATCTTGAGGAATTCGGCGATCAGGAACGCCGCGGCGCCCAGCACCGGCGGCGACAGGATGGCGCCGAGACCGCCGGCCGCGAGCAGGCCGCCCGCGGCGTTCTTCTCGAACCCGGCCTTCGCCAGCATCGGGTAGGCGACGGTGCCGATCATCACCGTGGTGGCGACGCCGGAGCCGGACGGGCCGCCGAGCAGGAACGACGACAGCACCACGGTGCGGCCGGCGGCGTTTCTTTTTCCGCCGAGCAGCGCCAGCGAGAAGTCGATGAAGAATTTTCCGGCGCCGGAATGCAGCAGGAACGCGCCGTAGATCGTGAACAGGATGATCAGCGTTGCCGAGACGTCGACGGCCACGCCGAAGATGCCCTCCAGCGTGATGAACAGATGCCCGACGAGACGTGACAGGTCGTAGCCGCGATGGGTCCACGGCGCCGGCAGATACGGTCCCAGCATCGCATAGGCGACGAAGAACAGCGCCACCACCGGCATGATCAGACCGGTGGTGCGCCGCGTGGCCTCGAGCAGCAGCACGATGAAGACGATGCCGATGATGACGTCGAGCCGCTCCGGCGAGGTGGCGCGGTCGGTGAAGTCCTCACCGCCCCACAGCGCATAGACGACGGTCGCGACCGCGAACAGGCCGGGCACCACGTCCCACCAGCGCACGCGGTTGCGGAACCGGGTCGCCATCGGAAACAGCAGGAAGCTCAGTATCAGCGTGAAGGCGACGTGGACGTAGCGTAGCTCCTGGGTCGGCACGATCGCGTAGGCGGCATAGAGATGAAACAGGCTCATCGCCACGGCCAGCGCCATCGAGATCCGGCCCCACCAGCCGATCAGCCGGTTGGTAGCGCCTTCGTCGGCCTCGATATAGGCCTCCGCCTTGAGCAGCGCCTCATCGGAAACTGCGACGGTTTCCGTGTCCGGAGCACCACGCGCTGACGTGTCTGAAGCCATCTTCCCCCGCACTGCTCGACCGGACCGGCTTGAACCGGCTCCTGTTTATCGCGCCGCATTCAGTCCGGTTTGCATCACCGTGGCAAGACCCTATTGGCATTTGCATTCAAAATGTTCGGGCCGGTTCCGTTTCGAGATTTCATGCCGCAGCGAGGCAATGGTCGATTGACCCCGCTGCGCGATCCGGTCAGTTTCCCCGCAGCACCTCGCGCTCAGTCCGGTGATACGTGAAGGATCCCGTCCTTCGGCGTCTGCCAGGCCTTCAAGTCTGCGCACCTGACCCCGGCCGGGCGGCGATGGCGAGTTCTTGCGAATCGAAACCAGGTCGAAGCGCTCCATGCGTCAACTGACGGCAACCCTCGTTCTGTTCGTCGCCCTTCTGGCGTCGGCGAGCGGTCGCGCCACGGCGGCGGCGAGCGATCCCGAGGTCGATCCGCTGCTCGATCCGGCGCCATGCATGACGGCGGCCGCGACGAGCGATGCCGACCGCATCATCGCGGTCTGCGGCGAACTGATCGACTCGGACAAGACGTCGAAGCCGGATCGCATCGCCGCGCTGACGGCGCGCGCGGCGGCGTTGGCAGGCAAGCAGCAATTCGATCGCGCGCTGTCGGATTATGACGCCGTGCTCGGGTTCGACCCCAAGCTGGCCGATGTCTTTTATGCGCGGGGCGAGGTGTGGCGGGCCAAGGGTGACCGGCGCCGCGCGCTGGCGGATTTCGCGGCGGCGTTCAGGCTCGATCCCGACCATGCCGCGGCGCGCGCCAGCCACAAGGCGATGGCGCAGGAACTGGAGCGGCAGGGTGCATTGATGGCGGTGGTGAGCCGGCCGAGTTTCGATTGCCTCGCCGCAACCCGGAAAGTGGAGCGGGCGATCTGCGCCGACCAGGAATTGTCCCGGCTCGACCGCGAGATCGAGGAGCAGATGCAGCGCGCGGCGAAGACCGACGATATGGACGCCCGCGGGCGCCTGTGGCGCGAGCACAGGAACTATCTGCGGATCCGCAATGAGAAATTCGGCGACGCGTCCTATGACCTGCGCCAGGCGATGAAGGACCGGCTGCGCAGGCTGACCGGGCCGTAGCGCCGGGGCCGCTGCGGCAAATCAATGTCGGACTTGCTTTCGCGCGCTAAAAGCCGGACATGGCGGATCAACCGCCGGCATCTGTTTGGGGAGCGACGCGCCATGAACGTCCATGACAAGAGCCGCTATCGCGAGGTTCATGCCCGGTCGCTGTCCGATCCGGAAGGTTTCTGGGGCGAGGCTGCGGCCGAGATCGACTGGATCCGGCCGGCCGACCGGGTGTTCGATCCGGCGATGGGGCTGTACGGCCGCTGGTTTCCCGGCGCGCTGGTCAACACCTGCTACAACGCGCTCGACCGCCACGTCGCCGGCGGCCGCGCTGATCAGCTCGCCCTGATCCATGACTCGCCGCTGACCGGCAGCGTCACCCGCTTTACCTACGCACAATTGCTCGACGAGGTCGCGACCATCGCCGCGGTGATGCAGGGCCTCGGCGTCGGCAAAGGCGACCGCGTCATCATCTACATGCCGATGGTGCCGGAGGCGATGGTCACGATGCTGGCCTGCGCGCGGATCGGCGCGGTGCATTCGGTGGTGTTCGGCGGCTTTGCCGCCAAGGAACTGGCGACGCGTATCGATGACGCCCGGCCGAAGCTCATCGTGTCGGCGAGTTGCGGCCTCGAGCCCGGCCGCATCGTGTCCTACAAGCCGCTGCTCGACGAGGCGATCGAACTGTCCGGCGCGCCGCCCGAGGCGTGCCTGATCGTGCAGCGACCGCAGCAGATCTGCGAGCTCACGATCGGCCGCGATCACGACTGGGGCACGGTGCGGGCCGACGCGATGGCGTCCGGCAAGAAGGCCGATTGCGTGCCGGTCGAGGCGACCGACCCGCTTTATATCCTGTACACCTCGGGCACGACCGGCAAACCCAAGGGCGTGGTGCGCGACAATGGCGGCCACCTGGTCGCGCTGAAATGGTCGATGTTCAACCTGTACGGCGTCAAGCCCGGCGAGGTCTGGTGGTGCGCCTCCGACATCGGCTGGGTGGTCGGCCACAGCTACATCATCTACGCGCCGTTGCTGCACGGCGCGACGTCGATCATGTACGAAGGCAAGCCGGTCGGCACGCCCGATGCCGGCGCGTTCTGGCGGGTGATCGCCGACCACAAGGCGGTGGCGATGTTCACCGCGCCGACGGCGTTTCGCGCCATCCGCAAGGAAGACCCGAACGGCGCGTCGATCCGCAAATACGACCTGTCGGCGCTGCGCGCGCTGTTCCTCGCCGGCGAGCGCGCCGATCCGCCGACGGTGGAATGGGCCGAGCAGCAGTTCGAGCTGCCCATCATCGATCACTGGTGGCAGACCGAGACCGGCTGGTGCATCGCCGGCAATCCGGTCGGGCTTGGCCTGCTGCCGGTCAAGCACGGCTCGCCGACGGTGCCGATGCCGGGCTACAAGATCGACGTCGTCGACGAGGCGTCGAAACCGCTGCCGGCCGGCACGATGGGGTCGATCGTCATCAAGCTGCCGCTGCCGCCGGGCTGCCTGCCGACCTTGTGGCAGCAGGACGAGCGCTGCAGGGAGGCGTATTTCAACGAGTTTCCCGGCTACTACAAGACATCCGATGCCGGCTATCTCGACGAGGACGGCTACGTCTATGTGATGGGCCGCACCGACGACATCATCAACGTCGCCGGCCACCGGCTCTCCACCGGCGGCATGGAAGAGATTCTGGCGTCGCATCCCGACGTCGCCGAATGCGCGGTGCTCGGCATCGCCGACACGATCAAGGGCGAGGTGCCGTGCGGATTCCTGGTGCTGAAGGCCGGCGTCACCCGCGACCACGCCGAGATCGAGAAGGAGGTCGTCAAGCTGGTGCGCGACAAGCTCGGCCCGGTGGCGGCGTTCAAGCTGGCGATCACCGTCGGCCGGCTGCCCAAAACCCGCTCCGGAAAGATCCTGCGCGGCACCATCAAGAAAATCGCCGACGGCGAGCAATGGGCCATGCCGGCGACGATCGAGGACCCCAAGGCGCTCGACGAAATCAGCGCCGCGCTGAAAGGGCACAAGTGACTTGCTGCAGCCGTAATCAGATTACAATTGCACATCCCGCCGGTCCGTCATTCCGGTCCGGGAGCAGCGCAGGCTGCGAGCGAACCCGGAATCCCGCCACAACCGCAGCGCATCTCTTGGCGGCCAGATTTCGGGTTCGTTTCGGCCTGCGGCCCCACGCTCCGGGAATGACGAGCCGTGACTTTGCAAAAGGACTTTCATGCGTTTGACGTCACCCTTTCTCATCATCGCCGTTGCGTTGACTCTCGGCGGCTGCGCATCGCGCAACGAGGTGCCGCCGGAACTCGCAAGCCAGGATGACGACGCGGCGTGCCGCGCCAACAATGTCGCGGTGGGTTCGCCGGACTACGTGGCCTGCCGCAAGAACCGCGACGCGCAGCGGCAGAACGCCCAGACCAAGGCTGACCGCGCGCAGCGCAACCTCGGCGAATACATGCTGAACAATCCGAACCGGCCGTAAGCATGGCGAAGGCGAGTGCGGCGGCAGAGTCCTTGAACGACATTTTCGATCTGGCCATCATCGGCGGCGGCATCAATGGCTGCGGCATCGCCCGCGATGCAGCCGGTCGCGGCAATTCTGTATTCCTGTGCGAGATGAACGATCTGGCCAGCGGCACCTCGTCGTGGTCGACGAAACTGATCCATGGCGGGCTGCGCTATCTGGAATACTACGAGTTCCGGCTGGTGCGGGAGGCGCTGATCGAGCGCGAGGTGCTGTGGAAACTCGCGCCGCATATCATCGGCCCGCTGCGCTTCGTGCTGCCGCACCATGCCGGACTGCGGCCGGCCTGGCTGCTGCGGCTCGGCCTGTTCCTGTACGATCACATCGGAGGCCGCAAGCTGCTGCCGCCGACCCGCACGGTCGATCTGTCCACCGCAGAGGTCGGCCAGGCGCTGAAGCCGAACACCTTCACGCGCGGCTTCGAATATTCGGACTGCTTCGTCGACGATGCGCGGCTGGTGGTGCTGACGGCCCGCGATGCCGCCGAGCGCGGCGCCGAGATCCGCACGCGCACCCGCGCCATCGAGATCCGCGAAGTCGATTCGATCTGGCACGTCACCGTGCAGGACACGACCACCGGCGAGCGCAAGACCATCCGCGCCCGCGCGCTGGTCAACGCCGCCGGTCCGTGGGTCGAGCAGGTGCTGGGCGCCGGGGCGGGGGTCAATGCCCGCGCCAAGGTGCGGCTGGTGCAGGGTTCTCACATCGTGGTGCCGAAACTCTACGATCACGACCGCGCCTACATCTTCCAGAACGGCGACGGCCGTATCGTCTTCGCCATTCCCTATCAGGACGAGTTCACGCTGATCGGCACCACCGATCGCGACTATCAGGGCGATCCAGCGAAGGTGGCGATCACCCCGGAGGAGACCGACTATCTCTGCGCGGCGGTCAGCGAGTATCTGGAGACCCCGGTAACGCCGCAGCAGGTGGTGTGGACCTATTCAGGCGTGCGGCCGCTGTATGACGACGGCGCCAGCGAGGCCAAGGCTGCGACCCGCGACTACGTGTTCGAACTCGACGACAGGCGCGGCGCGCCGCTGCTGTCGATCTATGGCGGCAAGATCACCACCTATCGCCGGCTTGCCGAGGAGGCGCTGGAGAAGCTCGCGGCCTGGCTGCCCGGCCGCACGGCGGCGCAGGGCTGGACCGGCACCAAGCCGCTGCCCGGCGGCGATTTCGGCGTTCATGAGATGGTCGCGATGATCGCCGGGCTGCGCCGCGACTATCCGTTCCTCACCGAACAGCATGCGAGGCGGCTTTCGCGCGCCTACGGCACCGACGCGCGCAGGTTGCTGGGCAACGCGGCATCTTTGGCGGACCTTGGAGTGAGCTTCGGTGCAACGCTCACGGAGCGGGAAGTCGTTTATCTGATTGACCACGAATGGGCGGTCAGCGCCGACGACATCGTCTGGCGGCGCTCGAAACTCGGGCTGCGGCTGACGAAGCAGGAGATCGCCGCGCTGGATGACTGGATGGCCGCGCGATCATAGGCGTGATGAACGCTGGTTCGTCATGGCCGGGCTCGTCCCGGCCATCTACGCCTTTTTCGTCGCCAAGACGTGGATGCCCGGCACAAGGCCGGGCATGACGAACGAGTGGCTGTGGTTTGAGGCCGACTACTGCGCGGCCTGCGCAGCTTCCAGCGTCGGGTAGTCCGTGTAGCCCTTGGCGCCGCCACCGTAGAACGTCTTGTTGTCCGGCGTGTTGAGCGGCGCGCCCACCTTCAGCCGCTCGACCAGGTCCGGATTGGCAATGTACAGCTTGCCGAATGCAATCAGGTCGGCCTCGTCGGCGGCCAGCACCTTGTTGGCGAGCGCGAGATCGTAGCCGTTGTTGGCGATGTAGGTCCCCTTGAAGCGCTTGCGCAGGCTCGCATAGTCGAACGGTGCGTTGTCGCGCGGACCGCCGGTGGCGCCTTCGACGACGTGAAGGTAGACCAGCTTCAGCGCGCTGAGCTGTTCGACGATATGGTCGAACAGCGGCTGCGGATTCGAATCCGAGATGTCGTTGGCCGGCGTCACCGGCGAGATGCGGATGCCGGTCTTGTCGGCGCCGATTTCCTTGGCGACCGCGGTGGCCACCTCGATCATCAGCTTGGCGCGGTTCTCGATCGAGCCGCCATAGGCATCGGTGCGCTTGTTGGCGCCGTCCTTGGCGAACTGGTCGAGCAGGTAGCCGTTGGCGCCGTGAATCTCGACGCCGTCGAAGCCGGCCTCGATGGCGTTGGCGGCGGCCTTGCGGAAGCTGTCGACGATGCCGGGAATCTCATTCAGTTCGAGCGCGCGCGGCTCGGAAACTTCGACGAAGGTGCCGCCGACGAAGGTCTTGCCCTTGGCGCGAATCGCGGAGGGCGCGACCGGAGCGGCTTTGTTTTCCTGCAGATCGGTGTGCGAGATGCGGCCGACGTGCCAGAGCTGGATGTAGATCTTGCCGCCGCGCTTGTGCACCTCGTCGGTGACCTTGCGCCAGCCGGCGACCTGCGCGGGCGTGTAGATACCGGGGGTGTCCTGATAGCCCTGGCCCTGCTGCGAGACCTGGCTGGCCTCGGTGATGAGCAGGCCGGCGCTGGCGCGCTGCGCGTAATATTCGACCGCCAGCGGATTGGGCACGAAGCCGTCGACGGCGCGGTTGCGGGTCAGCGGGGCCATCACGGCGCGATTGGCAAGGGTGATCGGGCCGAGCTTGTAGGGCTCGAAAAGTTTCGACGTGCTCATCAGGGTCATCCGGAAAAATGGTCAATAGGCTGAAAGTGTGCACTGCGATATTGAAGCACAAGTGACGCGCATAAAAATACATGCGTGTGCATGATTAATGCAGTGCTGTTCTGCAATTCCGGCAACGGCAAGTGAACCCTACTTCAGACAGGGTCGGGCGCAGCATTTTATTTTCCAACCGCGCCGCGCAACCGCCCGACCACGCCGGTCGGAAAAAAGTAGACGCTGGCGATGAACAGCAGTCCGAGCCACAGCAGCCAGCGGTCGGGATGCAGCAGGCCCGGCAGCAGCGGCAGGCCGGCATCCGCGGCGGCGGTGGAGGCCGCGCCCATCAGCGCCTGCAGATAATTCTGCGCCAGGATGAAGATCGCCGCGCCGACGATGGCGCCATAGATCGTGCCCATGCCGCCGATCACCACCATCAGCAGAATGTCGAGCATGATGGCGAAGGACAGCGAGGTGTCCGGCCCGGCATAGCGCAGCCACATCGCGTTCAGCACGCCGGCGGCGGCGGCCACCAGCGCCGCGAGGCAATTGGCGTAAGTGAGGTGAAACACCGTGCGGAAGCCCAGCGCCTCGGCACGGAAACGGTTTTCGCGCACCGCCTGCAGCACGCGGCCGAACGGCGAGTTCACCACGCGGAGCAGGCCGAGGATCATCGCGGCGCAGCCGATGAAGATGATGTAGTAGGTCAGCGTTCGGCCGTTGATGGTGACGCCGAGAAAGTCCTTCACGAACACCGTGCCGGGCCGCAGCAGTTCGGGCAGTTGAAAACTGCGGCCGTCCTCGCCGCCGGTCAGCCACGACAATTGCGACGCCAGCACCAGGAAGGCGGAGGCCACCGCCAGCGTGATCATCGCAAAGAAGATCGCCTCGACCCGCAGCGAGAACAGCCCGATCGCCAATGCCAGCAATGCGGCGAGCGGGAGTGCGATGGCGATGCCGGTGGCAAGCGCGCCCCAGCCCGGCCCCATGGTGTAGAGCGCGATCGCGACGCCGTAGCTGCCGATACCGTAGAACATCGTATGCGCGAACGACACCGAGCCGGTGTAGCCGAGCAGCAGATCGTACGACGCCACCAATGCTGCGAAGATGCAGATCTTGGTCGCGACATTCATCGCCTTGGCGCCGGGAAACAGCAGCGGCGCCAGTGCCAGCGCGGCGACGATGACGAGCAGCAGCACGCTGAGCAAGCGGCTGCGCGGGGGATCGCCGGACAGGATCATCATCGTGAGGTCACCGCATAGAGTCCGCGCGGCCGCCACATCAGGATGGCGACCATCAGTGCGATGTTGGACACCAGCGCCAGCTTCGGCAGCAGGAAGCCGCCGTAATTCGCCACCATCGCCACCAGCAGCGCGCCGATGAAGCAGCCGCCGATCGATCCCAGCCCGCCGATGATGACGACGATGAACACCAGCACGGTGAGGTCGTTCCCCATCGAGGCGTGCACCTGCTCGCGATACAGCGCCCACATGATGCCGCCTAGTCCGGCCAGCGCCGAGCCGACCATGAACACGCCGAGGAACAGCCGCCGCACGCGATAGCCCAGCGCCTCGACCATCTCGCGATTTTCCACGCCGGCGCGGATCAGCAGGCCGATCTTGGTGCGCGTCAGCACCAGCTGGATGCCGAGAAACATCACGAGGCCGACGATCATCGCCAGCAGGCGATATTTCGAGATCGCAATGTCGCCGATGATGAAGGAGCCGCGCAGCGAGGTCGGCAGCGGCAGCGGAATGATCTGCGGGCCCCACAGCCCGTACAGCGCCTGCTCGGCGACGATCAGCCCTCCGGTCGTCATCAGGATCTGCTTGAGGTGCTGGCCGTACACCGGCAGGATCAGCACCCGCTCGACCACCAGCCCAAGCGCGCCGGACACCGCCATCGCGGCCAGGGCGGCCGGCGCCAGCACCAGAAGGTTCATCCACAGCGAATCCGCCTGCACGAAACTCGCCATCGGCAGCAGCACCAGGGTCGCCACATAGGCGCCGACGGCGATGAAGGCGCCGTGTCCGAAATTCAGCACGTCCATCAGCCCGAACACCAGGGTCAGCCCGGACGCCATGATGAAGATCATCATGCCCATCGCCAGCGATGCGACCGTTAGCGTCACCCAGGTACTGGGCGAGCCGATCAGCGGCAGCATGGCCAGCGCCAGCGCCACCGGCAGCAGCACCGGCAGCAAATCGCGCTTCGGCTTCGGCAGCGGATCGGTGGCGGCGAGATCGGTCACGCGTGGGTCTCCAGGCTGAGGCCGAGCAGCCGCTGCTGCATGGTCGGATCGTCGGCGAGTTCGGCCATCGTGCCGCGATGGATGATGGCGCCGTTGTCCATCACCAGCACGGCGTCGCCGAGCGCTTGCGCGACGTGAAAATTCTGTTCGACCAGCAGGATGGTGGCGCCGCGCCGCTGCACCTCGGCGAAGCATTCGATCAGTGCGCCGACGATCGCCGGCGCCAGCCCCTTGGTCGGCTCGTCGATCAGCAGCAACTGCCGAGGCTCGACGATGGCGCGGGCGATCGACAGCATCTGTTTCTGGCCGCCGGACAGCGAGCCGGCGCGCGACAGCCAGAACCGCTTCAGTGCCGGGAAGAAGCCGAAGATCCATTCCAGCCGCGACGTGTCGAGCGCGCCGTCGCGCGCCGCGAGGATCAGGTTTTCCCGCACCGTGAGGTCGGAAAACACCGACATGCTTTCCGGCACGTAGCCGACGCCGAGCCGCGCGATGTCGGGCGTCGCCATCGCCTCGCTGCGCTGCCCCGCCAGCGTGATCGTGCCGGAGGAGGGCGGCCACAGCCCCATGATGGTGCGCAAGGTCGTGGTCTTGCCGGCGCCGTTGCGTCCCAGCAGCATCGTGGTCCCGCCCTGCGCCACGGCAAAGTCGACGCCATGCAGGATGTGATAGCGGCCGATATGGGTGTGCACGCCTTGCAGCGTCAAAAGCTCGGTCATCGCATGCCAGCTTTCTCGCAGGCCGGCACGGCGGAGCGAACGCCCCTCCCCACAAGGGGGAGGGAGTTAGCCTGCGTCGGGCGGAGGCGCATCGACCTCATCACGCCGCACTCTTCGGGGCGAGGCCGAGATAGGCTTCCTGCACGATCGGCGAGGCGATCACCTCGTCGGGCTTGCCGTCGGCGACCAGCTGCCCGTTGTGCAGCACGATGATGCGGTCGGCGAGCGAGCGCACCACGTCCATCTTGTGCTCGACCAGCAGGATGATCTTGCTCTTGTCCTGCTTCAGCCGCGCGATCAGGTCGAGCACCACCGGCACCTCGTCGACGCTCATTCCCGCGGTCGGCTCGTCGAACATGAACACCTTCGGCTCCAGCGCCATCATCAGCGCGACTTCAAGCTTGCGCTGGTCGCCATGCGACAGCGCGGTCGCCGCGACCTTGCGCCGGGCGCCGAGCGCGACGCTGTCGAGGATCGCATCGGCGCGGTCGATCAGGTCGCGCCGCGTCGTCCACGGCCGCAGCATGTCGTAATGCGTGCCGCTCCTGGCCTGCACCGCGAGCCGGACGTTCTCCTCGACGCTGAGATTGGGAAACAGATTGGTCAGCTGGAACGCGCGGCCGAGCCCGGCGCGGGTGCGCAGCGGCGCCGACATCCCGGTGAGGTCGGCGCCCTCGAACAGGATGCGGCCGTCGCTGGGTTTCAACTGCCCCGAGATGAGATTGAAATAGGTGGTCTTGCCGGCGCCGTTCGGCCCGACGATCGCCGTCAGTTCGCCGGGGCGAAACACGCAACTCACCGCGTTGACGGCGACATGGCCGCCGAAGCGGATGGTGAGAGACTGCGTTTCGAGCGTGGTCATGAAAAGCGATCAGTTGCAGATCAATGAGTAAATTGCGTGCCCCGGATGCTGCGCATCACGCCGCGCTTGCGGCGTGGTGCGCTGCTGATCCGGGGCCATACCAGCGGCAGCTTTCGATGCGATCGGCGCTGCCGTTGGTACGGTCCGGGCTCTGCGAAGCAGCACTGCGTGCTGCATCGCGTCCGGGACACCAAGTGCCCGCCTACCGCTTGTTGCGGATCGGGATGTCCATGTCCTCGATCTTGATCTCGCGGACCGGCTCGTTCACCGCCCAGGCGAGGTCCGGATCGACCTTGACCCTGAAGTGATACATGCTCTGCAGCGCCTGATGGTCCTCCTTGCGGAAGATCATCTTGCCCTTCGGCGTGTCGAACTCCATGCCTTCCATCGCCGCGATCAGCTTCTCGGTGTCGGTCGACTTCGCCTTCTGCACGGCGGTGACGGTCGCCATCGCGGCGGCGAAACCGCCGGCTGTGAAGAAGTCCGGCGGCGCGTTGAAGCGCTTCCTGTGCTCGGCCACCAGCCAGTCGTTCACCGGGTTCTTCGGGATGTCGTAGTAGTAATAGGTGGCGCCCTCCATGCCCGGCAGCCGCTTGTAGGCGGCCAGCGCCGGCAGGATGTTGCCGCCGGTGGACAGCTCGATGCCGTAGCGCTTCGGGTCCATGTCCTGCAGCTTGGTCAGCGGATCGCCGCCGCCGGCCCAGATCACCCAGATGATTTTTCGGCCGGGCTTGTCCTTCAGCGCATCGAACAGGCGCTGGCCTGCCGCGGTGAAGTCGGTGGTGGTGGTCGGGACATATTCTTCCGCGGCCAACGTGGCACCGGTCTTGGCGAGCGCTTCCTTGAACGCAGCGACGCCGTCGCGGCCGAAGGCGTAGTCCTGGCCGAGCGTGGCCACGGTGACGCCGGGCTTGCCGATCGCGACTGCGTTGGAGATCGCGTCCTGCGAGGAGTTGCGGCCGGTGCGGAAGATGTAGCGATTCCACTTCTCGCCGGTGATCTGGTCGGCCACCGCGGGCTCGACGATCAGGATCTTCTTGTTCTCCTCGGCGACCGGCAGGTCGGCCAGCGCCGCGGCCGACGAGGTCGAGCCGATCGCGATGTCGACCTTGTCGTCCTGATAGGCCTCGGCGAGCGCCGCCTTCGACAGGTCCGGCTTGCTCTGGTCGTCCTTGGTGATGATGACGATCTTGCGGCCGTCGACCGTCATGGTGCCCTTGGTGGCGTATTCGAAGCCCATCCGCAGCCCGGTCTCGGTCTGCTTGGCATAGGCCTCGAGCGGTCCGGTCTTGCCGTAGATCAGCGCGATCTTGAGATCGGGCGCCTGGGCCTGCGCCGCAATGCTGGACAGCGCGATGGCGGCTGCAACAAGAGAAACTGTCTTCACGTTTTTTCCCTCCGGGGTTTTGTTGCGGCGGACCCTAGAGCATTTTCCGGCGGGCTGGGAAGGGGCTCAGCGCGGTCCGCCGCGCATCTGCGCCAATAATTCGGCGGTCGGCCAGGAGTCGGCCGGCAGGCCGTATTTGACCTGCATCGCCTTCACCGCAGTGCGGCTGAGCTGGCCCATGATGCCGTCGACCTTGCCGACATTGTAGCCGGCGCGGACAAGTAATTGCTGCAGCTCCTTCAGCTGCTCGAGCGGCAATTGTGCAGGCGGCTGGGCCGGCCGCCGCATCGGCGCAGCGCCGGCGATCCGGGTCGCGAGATATCCGGCCGTGGTGGAATAGATCAGCGAGTTATTCCATTCGGTATAGGCGGTGAAGTTGGGATAGGCGAGAAACGCCGGGCCGTTGCGCCCCATCGGCAGCAGCAGCGAGGCCGGCATGTGGTCGCCCGGCAGCGGCCGGCCATCGGCATAGGTGACGCCCCATTGCGCCCATTTGCTGCGCGGATGCTTGATGGTGAGGTCGGCCTCGACCCACGGCACGTTCGGCGCGACGCGCACTTCCTGCAGCCACGGTTCGCCGCGCCGCCACTTCAGGCCATTGGCGATGTAGTTGGCGGTGGAGCCGATCACGTCGTCGGCGCTGCGCAGCATGTCGCGGCGACCGTCATTGTCGTAGTCGAGCGCGTAGTTGTAGTAATGCGTCGGCAGGAACTGCGTCTGGCCGAGCTCGCCAGCCCAGGAGCCGATCATCTCCGACGGCGCCAGGTCGCCGCGGTCGATGATCTTCAATGCCGCGATGGTCTCGTCCTGAAACATCTTGCTGCGGCGGCAGTCATAGGCCAGCGACACCAGCGAGCGCAGCGTCGGCAGCTTGCCCTGCTGTACGCCGAAATCGCTCTCCAGCGCCCAGAACGCCGCGATCACCGCCGGCGGCACGCCGAACTCCTTCTCGGCGCGCGCGAAGGCGGCGGCGTGCTGCCGGATGCGGAGCTGCCCCTGCTGCATCCGGTAATCCGCCGCCATCCGCTTGGAGAATTCGGTGAACGGCTGGCCGAACACCCGCTGTCCGCGATCGCGGTTGACGATGCCCTGGTCGTAGACGAGGCCCGGCGTCGCCGCAGCAATGGCGCGCTGCGACACGCCCTCGGCAACGGCGCGCTGCTTTAGCCCGGCGAGGAACTGATCAAAACTCTGGCCGCCATGGCAGGACGCGCCGCGCTGGGCGAGGGCAGGGGAGGCGAGGACAAGCGCGATCGCGCACAGCAGCCGGGCAGGAAAGGTCATCGAATAGCGGTCCGTGGTTGACGAATGGTCCCGAGGTTGCGGCAAATTCCGCGGGCGGGCCAGCGGCAAAACAGCATTGTCCAAAGCGCTCTTGCCCGCTTGTGCGGCCAATGTGACAGCGAATGAATTCGCCGCTATAGGTCCACTGCATGTCTGAACCAGATCGCAATCAAACGCTGACGTTCCGCTGCCCCGCGGATCTCAAGGACCTGCTGCCGCCGCCGATCCCGGCCTCGCACGGCCTGCCGGACTGGCTCAAGGCGATGCCGCCGCAGGCGTTCAACGGCTTGAACCTGCGCGACGAGGACACCGTCAAGCGCTGCCCGCCGTTCGTCGATGCGATGACCGCCGGCTTCCTGATTCCGCTGATCTGCGATCTGCGGGTCGAGAACGGCGAATTCACCTGGGACATGGACTGGCCGCCCGGCGGGCTCGACATCGCGCGGTCGCCGATCGGCTTTCACGACGAAAGCCAGGTTATCGGCACGCCGCTGTTCGAGGCCGACCGTTTCCTGATCAAGTTTCACAATCTGTGGACCATCGAGGCGCCGGAGGGCTACTCGATCCTGTTCACGCATCCGCTCAACCGCTTCGATCTGCCATTCACCACGCTCAGCGGCAGCGTCGACTCGGATCGCTACCAGAGCAACTGGATTCATTTCCCGGCGCATTGGCACGATGCGAATTTCAGCGGCGTGCTGCCCAGGGGAACGCCGATTGCGCAATGCATTCCGGTTCGCCGCGAGCGGTGGAGCGCCGAGATCAAGCCGTTGTCCGAAGACGAAACCCGGCGCGTGCACGACCTGACCAAGCGCATCAAGCGCGAGCCCGGGCTTTACCGGCGCGAGTTCAGGGCCTGACGCGGGTTTCGCCGAAAAACGCCTTGGCGGCACTCGGCTTGAGGAAGAAGCGACCATGCGATGCGCCCGCCAGCGCGTGCACCGCGCGGCCCAGCATCTGCGGATTGCCCTTCATTGTCGTGCGGAGCGCGGCTTCCGCCGCCTCGCGATCGTTCATCTCCAAGAGGCAGACGGCGAAATCCGCCCGGGTCAGCGCGTCGTCCGGGCGCAGCCCGAGCGCCTGCCGGAACAGGCCGCTCGCCGCTTCGTAGTCGCCCTCAAGCAGCAGCACGCGCGCCAGCGCCGCCGCGACGTCGGCGCGTCCGGGTGAGAGACCGCGCGCCTGTTCGAGCACGGCGCGCGCGGCGCTTCGGTGATTGGCGGCGAGATGAAGCGCGGCAAGCTGGAGGCTCAATTCCGCTTCGCCGGGCGCCACCGCGACGCCGTCCTCGAGTGCCGCGATAGCTTCGGCGTGCGATCCGGCGGCGTCGAGTTGGCCGGCATATTCGGCAAACGCCGGTGGAAACGCCGGGCGTCGTGCGGTCACCGTCTTCAACACCTGAAGCGCTTCGGCGGTGCGGCCTGCGGCGCGCAGCGCGGAGGCCAGCAGCGTCTCGATGCGGGAATCCGCACCGCGCTTCACCACGCGCTGCAGCGGCTCGACGGCTTCGCCGAGCCTGTTCTGCGCCATCAGCGCCTGCGCCAGGATGCTCGCAGCCACGACGTGTCCGCGATTCGATTTGAGCACCGCGCCGGCGATCTTCTCCGCCTCGGCCGCTTGCCCCATCCGAAGCGCCATCCCCGCGCGCTCCGCCTCGCGGTCAGCGGAGCCACCACCCATGTTCGACACGACGATAACGCCCTCGCGGATTCCGATGTGCATTTATAGCGACCTGGCAGGTCACGGCCTAGGCCGGCCGTCACAGCTCCCTTGCATTGCTGAACGCGAAGCTCGACGCCCTTCTCGTGTTCTCGTCGAGGATCAGCGTGCGCGTGATCGGCGGTTCGGCGCGCTGGCTGCAGTGTTCGCGTTCGCAGAGCCGGCAGTTGACGCCGATCGGGGTGCCTTCGGCCTTGTCGAGATCGACGCCGGCGGCATAGACCAGCCGCGCGGCGTGGCGGATGTCGCATCCAAGCCCGATAGCGAAGCGCGGCTGCGGCTGCGGGTGCGGCGCCACCGGGCGGCGCACCATCTGGGCGATCGAGAAGTAGCGGCTGCCGTCGGGCAGTTCGATCACCTGCTTCAGCAGCCGGTCCGGCGTGTCGAAGGTCGAGTGCACGTTCCACAGCGGGCAGGTGCCGCCGAATTTCGAGAACGGGAAGGTGCCGGACGAAAACCGTTTCGAGACGTTGCCGGCATTGTCGACCCGCAGCAGGAAGAACGGCACGCCGCGCGCGGTCGGCCGCTGCAGCGTGGTGAGCCGGTGGCAGACCTGCTCGAAGCCCGAGTTGAAACGCTGCGCCAGCACGTTGACGTCGTAGCTCAGCGCCTCGGCGGCGGCGTGGAAGGCGGCGTAGGGCATCATCACCGCGGCGGCGAAGTAGTTCGCCAGGGTGATGCGGTAGAGCCGTCGCGGCGTGTCGTCGAGCGCGCCGGCGCGGTTGATGATGCCGTCGAACACCGGGCCGTATTCGGCTATGCCGGTCTGGAACGCGATCTGGAAGGCGCGGCCGGGACCGTCGATCAGTTCGGAGATCAGCAATTGCCGGCGGTGGCGGTCGAACCGCCGCAAGGTTTCGCGCATCACGTCGACCGGCATGATGCGGGTGACGATCGAATGCTTTTCGCGCAGCCGGTCGGACAGCGCCACGAACAGGTCCTGCGCCGGCCCGCCCAGTTCATCGCGCAGCGTTTCGGCAGCCTGCTCGATTTCGGGAAAATAGTTGCGGTTGGCCTCGATCAGGTCGCGCACCCGCTCGATCGGGTTGGCCTCATAGCGGGTGCCGTCCTCGCGGTCGGCCATCTGCGCCGCCAAGGTCTCGCCGCGCCGCGCCTCCGCATAGGCGGCGTAGAGCCGCTGCAGCGCGTGGGTGACGCCGGGGCAGAGTTCGGCGAGGTCGCGCAATTCCTGCTTCGGCAGGTCGATCTGCCGGAACAGCGGATCGGAGAAGATCTCGTTCAGCTCGGCGAAGAAGCGGTCCTCGTCGGCGGTGGCGAGGTCGCGCAGATCGAGGTCGTAGGTCTGCGCCAGCCGCATCAAAAGCTGGGCCGTCACCGGCCGCTGGTTGCGCTCGATCAGGTTGATGTAGCTCGGCGAGATACCCAGGCCCTCGGCGATCTGGGTCTGCGACAGCCCGAGCTGCTGGCGAATCCGCCGGAATCGCGGTCCGACGAACAGTTTCTTGCCGGATTCGCCCGCCATGACGCGCCCCTGTGACAATCGTGACAAAATTACATTCGTGACATGTTCAGATGTTACATCACATCACCAATCGGACACAAGCCATCTATCGGTTTGATCGAGTTTGGCGTTTAGCTCTCGGCACGTCACGCAGCGCACCTGTCACGAATGTACGCGATGCGTATTACCGTACCGAAGGGATCAAGCACATGAACTTCCAGCCACGCGGGCTCAGCGATCTGGCCATCCACGGACCGGCCTCCTATCAGAGCGAAATCGAAGCGGCCGAACTCCTGCTCAAGGGCAAGGACACCTGGAATGGCGTCAAGGCCGAGGCCGTCGCCCGCATGCGGCTGCAGAACCGCTTCAAGACCGGCCTCGACGTCGCGCGCTACACCGCTGCGCTGATGCGCGCCGACATGGCGGCCTATGACGCCGACAGCACCAAATACACCCAGTCGCTCGGCTGCTGGCACGGCTTCATTGCGCAGCAGAAGCTGATCTCGGTGAAGAAGCATTTCGGCACCACCGACCGCACCTATCTGTATCTGTCCGGCTGGATGATCGCGGCGCTGCGCTCGGAATTCGGGCCGCTGCCCGACCAGTCGATGCACGAGAAGACCTCGGTGCCGGCGCTGATCGAGGAGCTCTATACCTTCCTGCGCCAGGCTGATCAGCGCGAGCTCAACGAGATCTTCCGCAACCTCGACGCCGCCCGCAAGGACGGCGACAAGGCCAAGGAAGGCGCGCTGATCGAGAAGATCGACAATTTCCAGACCCACGTCGTTCCGGTGATCGCCGACATCGACGCCGGTTTCGGCAATGCCGAGGCGACCTATCTGCTTGCCAAGAAGATGATCGAGGCCGGCGCCTGCGCGCTGCAGATCGAGAACCAGGTGTCCGACGAAAAGCAGTGCGGCCATCAGGACGGCAAGGTCACGGTGCCGCACGAGGTCTTCCTGGCCAAGATCCGCGCCTGCCGCCACGCCTTCCTCGAACTCGGCGTCGAGGATGGCGTGATCGTCACCCGCACCGATTCGCTCGGCGCCGGCCTGACCCAGCAGATCGCGGTCAGCCACAAGCCCGGCGACATCGGCGACCAGTACAACAGCTTTCTCGATTGCGAGGAGGTCGACGCGACCAAGGTCGGCAATGGCGACGTCATCATCAGCCGCGACGGCAAGCTGCTGCGTCCGAAGCGTCTGCCGAGCAATTTGTACCAGTTCCGCGAAGGCACCGGCGCGGATCGCTGCGTGCTCGACTGCATCACCTCGCTGCAGAACGGCGCGGATCTGCTGTGGATCGAGACCGAGAAGCCGAACATCGAGCAGATCGCCTCGATGGTCGATCGGGTGCGCGAAGTGATCCCGAACGCCAAGCTCGCCTACAACAATTCGCCGTCGTTCAACTGGACGCTGAATTTCCGCTGGCAGGTCTATGACGACATGAAGAAGGCCGGCAAGGATGTGTCCAAGTACAACCGTGCCGAGCTGATGAAGGCGGAATATGACGACACGCCGTTGGCGCAGGAAGCCGACGAACTGATCCGCACCTTCCAGGCGGACTCAGCCAAGCGCGCCGGCATCTTCCATCACCTGATCACCTTGCCGACCTATCACACCGCGGCGCTGTCGACCGACAATCTGGCCAAGGAGTATTTCGGCGAACAGGGCATGCTGGGCTACGTCAAGAACGTGCAGCGTCAGGAGATCCGTCAGGGCATCGCCTGCGTCAAGCATCAGGACATGGCCGGCTCCAACATCGGCGATGACCATAAGGAATACTTCGCCGGCGAGGCCGCCCTGAAGGCCGGCGGCGCGCACAACACGATGAATCAGTTCGGCTAACAACAACTCACAAGGAGACACACCATGTCAGGCAGCAATTTCTGGGTGATCGGCGGCGAGTTCGGCTCGATGAACTTCCACAAGCTGGTGGAAGGCTCGGCCCAGGTTCAGGGCCCGTTCAAGACCCGCAAGGAGGCCGAGGAGGCGTGGAAGACCGTCTCCGAGGAAAACCGCCACCGCGCCGGCGTGCGCTTCTCGATCGTCGAAGAGCCGAACCGCGCGATGGCCTGACCGGCCCGTTGAGCAAATAAGAAAACGTCCAGGGACGTTGGCGGCCCTGTCCGGGACACCGGACGGGGCCGTCGATGTTTTGTCCCAGTCCCGCGTACGTCATTCCGGGGCGTGAGCCGCAGGCGAACGAACCCGGAATCCCGAGACTGCACGCAGTGAGTCCGATCTCGGGATTCCGGTTTCATTCCGCCGCTTCGCGGCTCATGCCCCGGAATGACGCAGGACCAAGCCGTGGCCGGAGCAAGCAATTGAGAACAAACGCCCTTTCCGAGCCACATGGTTGCTGATAGGTTAACGGCAGCTCCTCGGGTGAAGGCTGCCACCATGTCCAATTCGCAGGATTCTGCTCTCAGCTCCGGCCGCCAGCCGCTGCGGCTGCGCGATGCGTTGCGCAAGGCGCGGATCGAGGCCGCCGACCGCACCGGCGTGGTGGTCGATCTGCGCGACGCCGAGGTCGCGCGGCTGGAGATCCTCAACGAATTGCTCGATCCGCTGTTCGCGCAGATCCCGGACGGCGTCGACCTGTTCGACCGCGGCATCAGTCAGGGCGACACGCCGCGGCTGTGGGTCGACGTGGTCGCCCATGTGGTGATGGGCCGCGACAAACGGATCTACCGCTTCGTGCAGGACACCCGCTTCGGCCGAATCATTCTGGCCGAATCGCACGAGGCCCCGCGCATCGTCGAGGCCGTCACCGACTACATAGCCCGCCGCCTGATCGAACGCGAACACGCGCTGGTGGCGACGCCGGTGACGCTGCCGGTCGAGGAAGCAAAGCCGCCGCGCAGCCGGTTCTGGCCGTTCGCGTTGGGGGTGGTCGTGGGCGCGCTAGCGCTGTTCGCCGTGGCGCTGTTCGCCGCGCTAAGGACGATGTAGCGGAATCGCCCTTCAGTTATAGCTGTCATTCCGGGGCGTGAGGGCGAAGCCCGAAACGAAACCGGAATCTCGCCGCATCACCAAGCGCCGCGGACTCACTGCCTGCCGCAAGATTCCGGGTTCATCGCGCCGCTGCGCGGCGCATGCCCCGGAATGACGACTTGGGACTTTCGTCATTCCGGGGCGTAAGCCGGAGGCGCACGAACCCGGAATCTCGCCCCATGACTAAGCGCCGCGGACTCACTGCTCGCCGCAGATTCCGGGTTCATCGCGCCGCTGCGCGGCGCATGCCCCGGAATGACGACTTGGAACTGCGTCATTCCGGGGCGTAAGCCGAAGGCGCACGAACCCGGAATCTCGCTGCTTGACGAGGGTGCTCACCGCAGCGTCGCGCGGCTCACTTCGCCGATCGTGTCGCTGTCCAAAACACCCCGCACGACCTGTTCGCACTGCCAGTCATTGCCGCTGCGGGCGATCGAAAACAGGTTATACGCGGCGGCCGGCCTGCGGCCATGCGCCACCGACGACGCCGACGGCACGCCGATCGACGGGATCGGCCGGTCCGGTCCATCGAACCACATCGTCGAATGGATGTGATCATGGCCGTGCAGGATCAGGTCGACACCGCGCCGTTTCAGCACGGCCTGCAGCGCCGGCGAATCGATCAGCCGCTTGTGACGCGAGGCCGAGCGCAGCGGGTGATGGATCAGCAGCACCCGGAACGCCGCCTCGCCCTCGAGCTCCTGCAGCATCTGGTCCAGCGCCGCGAGCTGCGCGATGCCGAGCAGCCCGGTGGCGCGCAGCGGCGGCGACGGCACGCCGGTGGAGACGCCGATCAGCGCGACCGGTCCGCGGCGGCGCAGATAGGGAAATGCCGCCGCGTTCGGCGCAGGCTCGTCGCTGCTGATGAAGTCCCTGAACACCTCGGCGAAGCGATGCCGGGTCGAACGCATATAGGCGTCGTGATTGCCGGGGACGACGCTCACCTGGTCCGGCGGGCCGACGCCCTGCAGCCATTCCAGCGCCGGCGGGAATTCGCTCTCCAGCGCCAGATTGACCAGGTCGCCGGTGCAGGCGATGTGGTCAGGCGTCTGCGCCTGGATGTCGTCGACCAGCGCGTCGAGCACCTCAAGCCGGTGCGTGGCGTGGCGATTGCGGCTCCAGTTGAAATAGCCCAGCGCGCGCTTGTTGGCGTAGTCGCGCAGCCGCAGGCCGGCCAGCAGCGGCAGATGCGGGTCGGACAGATGCGCCAGCGTGAACGCCGTCATCGTCCCGCTCCGGGGCGCCGGAGCGTCGACGAAAACCCTGCGCAAGGCTGTGAAAGCATGGTTTGTTTTGGCAAGGTGGCGGACGCAACGCAAGCGTGATGGTTGCGCGGGCAGCGAGGGCACCTTGACGACATTGCAGATGCTGCGCCGGCGCTTCGAGCCGGTGCTGCGGCACGTGTTTCACTTCTACTGGCGGTTCGCACGCGGCATGACGCTCGGCGTGCGCGGCGTCGTGCTCGATGCCGACAGCCGCGTCTTCCTGGTGAAGCACAGTTATGTTTCGGGCTGGCATCTGCCGGGCGGCGGCGTCGACGTCGGGGAAAACTTCGGAGAGGCGCTGGCGCGCGAATTGATGGAGGAGGGGCGCATCGCGCTGCGCGGCGAGCCGTTGCTGCACGGCGTATTCCTCAACAGCCATGTGTCGCGGCGCGATCATGTCGCGGTCTATGTCGTCCGACGGTTCCATCAGGACCGTGCGCCTGAGCCCAATCGCGAGATCGTCGAGACCGGTTTCTTCCACATCGCGGACCTGCCGCCCGACACCACGCTGGGCACGCGGCTGCGCATCGCCGAGGTGCTGCAGGGCCAGCCGATCATCGCGACCTGGCGCGGATGAGAGAGCGGCCGCGCGGCATGGACCGCTGCGGCGTCAGGTGCTATCCCGCGCGCTGACATGAGCGAACTGCCCCTCACCATCCTGACCGAAACCGCCGGCGATGCGATGCCGATCGAGCGGCTGCACGAGCGCACCTTCGGTCCCGGCCGTTTCGTGCTCAGCGCCTACCGGCTGCGCGAGCACGTCGATCATCTGAGGGAGCTGTCGTTCACCGCGCGGATCGGCACCCTGATGGTCGGCTCGGTGCGGCAATTGCCGATCTGCATCGGCGACACTCCGGCGCTGCTGCTCGGGCCGCTGACGGTCGAGCCGCCGTTCCGCGGCCGCGGCATCGGCGCCGCGCTGCTGACGCGGGCGCTGGCCGAAGCCAAGGCGAGGGGACACCGGCTGGTGGTGCTGGTGGGCGACGCCGACTATTACAGCCGCGCCGGCTTCAAGCCGATCCCGAAGGGCCGCGCCGTCATGCCCGGCCCGGTCGATGCCCGCCGCCTGCTGGTGGCCGAGCTCGAGGACGGCGCGTTCGCCGACGTCAGCGGCGCGATCCGCCCGGACTGGAACAAGGCGCGCTAGGCGCCGGCCGGCTTTCGCGTTCGCGCCGGCTTCACCGCCTTGCCGCAGCTGTCGTGGCAGTGGCAGCTCACCAGATGATCGTTGACCAGCCCGGTCGCCTCCATGAAGGCGTAGACGATGGTCGGGCCGACGAATTTGAAGCCGCGCGACAGCAGTTCTTTTGACATCTTCACCGACACCGGCGTGGAGGTGGGAATGCTGGCGGTGGTCTTGAAGTTGTTGACCTTCGGTGTGCCGCCGACGAAATCCCACAGCAGCGTCGAGAAGCCCGGCCCCTTTTCCATGATGTCGAGCCAGGATTTCGCGCTGTTCACCGTGCCGACGATCTTGGCGCGGTTGCGCACGATGCCGGCGTCGTTCATCAGCGCGTGCACCTTGGCGTCGTCGTAGCGCGCGATCTTCGCCGGATCGAAATCGTCGAAGGCGCGGCGGAAATTGTCGCGCTTGCGCAGGATCGTGATCCACGACAGCCCGGCCTGGAAGCCGTCGAGGATCAGCTTCTCGAACAGCGCGCGGTCGTCATATTCCGGCACGCCCCATTCGGTGTCGTGATAGGCGACATAGAGCGGATCCTCGCCCGGCCACGGGCAACGCAGCAGTCCGTCGGGATGCAGCCGCGCCCGGCTCACGCCACGGTCTTCTTCGGCAGCATCGCCAGATCGGCGGGATCGGCGAGCCGCAGCGGCAGCCAGCCAACGCTGAGCGACAGCCCTGCGTCGAGCGCGTCGGCGACGCGGTCGATCCGGACCTGCGCGAGACCGATTCCGTCGATCGAGGACCCCATCGTGCCCACCAGCTTGTCGCCGGCGCGGATTTCGGCGCCGGTTTCCGGCCGCCCGCCGTCGAAGGCCATCCGCAGCATGCGCGTGCGCGCGGTGCCGCGATGCTGCATCCGCGACACCACCTCCTGACCGACATAGCAGCCCTTGGTGAAATCGACGCCGTGCAAGCGGTCCATGTTGGCGTCGTGCGGGAAGGTGTCGCCGTAAACGAAGTCAACGCCGCCCTGCGGCACGCCGCAGCCAATCCGATGCGCGTCATAGGCGGCCGGGTCGACCAGTTCCGCGCCGATCGCGGCGGCGGTCTTGTCCGCCAGCACCACGGGCACCAGCGCACGCCAGCCGAGCCGGTCATTGCGTGGATCGGCGAACGCCAGGTCAAGCGCTGCGGCCGGTGCGCCGTCCCACACCGCCAGAACGCCGAGCCGGTCGGACAGATTTTCGACCAGCACCTTGGCGCGCAGCTTGTAGAAATTCAGCTTGGTCGCCAGCGGCTGGGCCAGCACGGCAGCGCAATCGATGAAGAAGCCGCCGCCGTCAGCGGCCGGTGCTTCGGTGATCAGGAAATCGGCGATGATTTTGCCCTGCGGCGTCAGCAGCGCGCCGAACCGCGCGGCGCCCGGCGCCAGATCGGTCAGGTCGGTGGTCACCAGCCCGTTGAGGTAGTCGCGGGCGTCGTCGCCGCTGACCTTGATGACGCCCCGGTCGGGGAGGAATGCTGCCTTCATATCGAATCTCTGAATGGGCCCGTTGTCCCGGGGGAATCGGCCGGACGGGATATTCCAGGCGAAGTTAAGCGGGTAGGGTGCCCGCAACAAGGCGGCGCCCCCGCGCAGCAGACCTTCCGAGGCGTTATGAGCACCACATTCGACACGATTCTGAAGTCCGGCACGATCGTCAACCATGACGGCGAGGGCATCGGCGACGTCGGCATCCGCGGCGGCCGGATCGCCGAGCTGGGGTCGCTCGGGTCGGCGTCGGCCGGCGAGACGATCGACTGCAAGGGCCTGCATATCCTGCCCGGCGTGATCGACACCCAGGTGCATTTCCGCGAGCCCGGGCTCACCCACAAGGAAGACCTCGAAACCGGCTCGCGCAGCGCGGTGATGGGCGGCGTCACGGCGGTGTTCGAGATGCCGAACACCAACCCGCTGACCATCGACGCCGACGCCTTCACCGACAAGGTCAAGCGCGGCCATCACCGCATGCACTGCGACTTCGCCTTTTTCATCGGCGGCACCCGCGACAACGTGCAGGACCTGCCCGAACTGGAACGGGCGCCCGGCTGCGCCGGCGTCAAGGTGTTCATCGGCTCCTCGACCGGCAGCCTGCTGGTCGAGGATGACGACAGCCTGCGCCGGATCTTCCAGGTGATCCGCCGCCGCGCCGCGTTTCACGCCGAGGACGAGTATCGCCTCAATGACCGCAAGGGCCTGCGCATCGAGGGCGATCCGCGCTCGCATCCGGTGTGGCGCGACGAGACCGCGGCGCTGATGGCGACGCAGCGGCTGGTCACCATCGCGCGCGAGACCGGCAAGCGGATCCACGTGCTGCACATCTCGACCAAGGAGGAGATCGACTACCTCCGCGACCACAAGGACGTCGCCACCTGCGAGGCGACGCCGCATCACCTGACGCTGGCCGCACCCGAATGCTACGAGCGGCTCGGCACGCTGGCGCAGATGAACCCGCCGGTCCGCGACGCCTCGCATCGCGCCGGCATCTGGGCCGGCATCGAACAGGGCATCGTCGACATTCTGGGCTCCGACCACGCGCCGCATACGCTGGAGGAGAAGGCCAAGACCTATCCGGCGTCGCCCTCCGGCATGACCGGCGTGCAGACGCTCGTGCCGATCATGCTCGACCATGTGAACGCCGGAAAGCTGTCGCTGGCGCGGTTCGTCGACCTGTCGAGCGCCGGGCCGGCGCGGGTGTTCAACATCGCCTGCAAGGGCCGGATCGCCGCCGGCTACGACGCCGATTTCACCATCATCGACATGAAGCGCAGCGAGACCATCAGCAACGACCGGGTCGCGTCCCGCGCCGGCTGGACGCCCTATGACGGCGTCAAGGTGACCGGCTGGCCGGTCGGCACGGTGGTGCGCGGCAAGCGGGTGATGTGGCAGGGCGAGCTGGCGACGCCTTCGACCGGAGAGCCGGTGCGGTTTCTCGAGACGCTGAAGCCGTAGCGCGGCGGTCCGGTCTGCCGCTGCGGTCCGTCTGCCGCTGCTGTCCTTCGGACCACTGCCGTCATGCCCGGGCTTGACCCGGGCATCCATCCATCTTGGCAAAGGCGATGGATGGCCGGATCAAGTCCGGCCATGACGCAGCATTGGCTGCGAGGCCGGCCGCGGCAATTTTGCACAGCGCCCGGGAACCCGTTTGCGTGGTTTTGCGTATCCTCAGCCGAACGTCGAATCTGCGATTGTCCGCGACCCGCTCGCGGTGGTTAACGGACAATTAATCGACGAACCATACGGTTTCAGGACTGCTCTCGGACCGATGTGGTCGCAAGGGGGACGCCAATGGAAGCTCAGAAAACCGCCGTCGAGGCGATCGTCGCTTTGACCGGCTGCGACCGTGCGATGGTCTCGGCCTTCATCCGCAAGTTCTATCTGGCCGGGGTGAAAGACCCTAAGCGCCTGACCTTCAAGGGCCTGCAGGCGGTCGCGCGTAACTGAACAACGGCAACTCAGTTCGTCAATCCGGGGCATGCGAAGCGGCGCAATGAACCCGGAATCCAGATCGGACTCAGTGCGCTCAATCTTTGGATTCCGGGTTCGTTCGGGCTTTGCCCTCACGCCCCGGAATTGACGGAGAAGTCGGCCGATAGGCCACGTGCCTATCGCCGCGGCCTACTGTTTCGCCAGCGCCAGCGAGAACTCGCCGTTGCGCACCCGGCCGGGCAGGCCTTCGACGAACTTCGCCACCGCGTCTTCCCCATAGGTGCCGACCAGTTCGGCGAACGCCGTGAACAGGCTGGCCTGCGCCAGGCAATCGCCGTCGATGCCGTCGTGCAGCGCCTCGGCCCACGCCTCGTTGAGATAGCCAAGAGCAGCCTGCTTCTGGTCCTGATCGGGCAGCGGATCGCGGTCGGCGGAGAATGATGTCTGGCTCATGAATCTCAACAGGCTGGATGCGCGATCCCCGGCGGAGCGCGGCGAATACCGCAGTGTTAGCACGCAGGTCTGGGCGGGCTAGGCGGTTCTTTAGGAAAGGTTAACGCGGCTCGGAAAAAGCCGCCAGTAACGTCCAGGCCGGTCATTAGTTTCATGGTGCGACAAAAAAGATCCTCTGAAACCGCCCTGAAACCCTCCCGTAGCTCCGGTTAACGACGACGCACCGCTCAGGCGCTTCGTCGTTCGAAATGACCGCCGGCGATACCCGCCGGCCCATCACAACGGGAGACGATCCATGTCCAAGAAGATCACCTTTCTGACCGCCGCTGCGTTCAGCGTATTCGCCCTCACCGCCAGTGTCGTCGTGCCTGCCGCCGCGCAGGACAAGATGAAGAAGAGCGAGATGAGCGGCGAGAAGACCGTGATGGTCGGCGGCGCTGCGATGTATCCGTCAAAGAACATCGTCGAGAACGCCGTCAACTCCAAGGATCACACCACGCTGGTCGCCGCCGTGAAGGCTGCCGGCCTCGTCGACACCCTGTCCGGCAAGGGCCCGTTCACCGTGTTCGCGCCGACCAACGCCGCCTTCGGCAAGCTGCCGGCCGGCACCGTCGACACCCTGGTGAAGCCCGAGAGCAAGGCGACGCTGACCAAGATCCTGACCTACCATGTGGTCCCCGGCAAGCTGAACGCCGCCGACCTCAAGGACGGCCAGAAGCTGAAGACCGTCGAGGGCGAGACCCTGACTGTGAAGGCTTCCGGCGGCAAGGTCATGCTGATGGACGCCAAGGGCGGCTCCTCGACCGTGACCATCGCCGACGTCAACCAGTCGAACGGCGTCATTCACGTCATCGACACCGTGTTGATGCCCGCGTCGTAGGCCGACAGCCCATCGCGCGTCCCGATTGTCCCCGCGGGACGTGCGGGCGCTCCGAAGAGGATGCGCAGAAGCGAGTCGGGGCAACCCGGCTCGCTTTTTCGTGATCGCAAAGACCCGCCGCAGCGACGATGTTAGGATCCGCGCCGTAACAAAGCGCGTCTTGCTTCGTAGACATGGCAAGCAGCACCCCGGATCGGACAGAGCATGTCGAGCACGACACTCAGCGGACAAAAGACGGTCGAGACATCGTCGAAAGTGATCCAGCCCGCATGGGTCCGGGTCCTGCATTGGATCAACGCGGTGGCGATGGTCCTGATGATCATGTCCGGCTGGCAGATCTACAACGCCTCGCCGCTGTTCAATTTCCGCTTCTCGAGCTCGATCACGCTGGGCGGCTGGCTCGGCGGCGCGCTGCAATGGCACTTCGCCGCGATGTGGCTGCTGGTCGTCAACGGCCTGTTGTACGTGGCGCTCGGCCTCGCCACCGGGCGGTTTCGCAGGAAGCTGCTGCCGATCACACCGTCGGGCGTCATCACTGACACCCGGCTGGCGCTGACCGGAAAACTGTCGCACGCCGATCTGTCCACCTATAACTACGTGCAGCGGCTGCTCTATGTCGGCATCCTGCTGGTCGGCGTGCTGATCGTATTGTCCGGCCTGTCGATCTGGAAGCCGGTGCAGTTTCAAACCCTCACAGCAGTGTTCGGCGGCTATGACACCGCGCGCTACGTGCATTTCTATGCGATGGCGGCGATCGTCGGCTTTCTGGTGATCCACGTGACGCTCGCCGTGCTGGTGCCGAAAAGCCTGCGCGCCATGATCATCGGACGGTGAGGACCACTCCATGCTGCGCATCAAATCCCTGCTGATCCCCGCCGTCGACAAGAAGCTGCTGGTCAAGGATGCGACTAGGCTGATGCCCGAACTGTCACGGCGTCGCTTCATCGCCGGCGGCGCCAGCCTCGGCGCGCTGACCATGCTGACCGGCTGCGACGTCACCGACAGCATGTCGGCGGAATCGCTGCTGGTGCGGATGTCGAAATTCAACGACGCCGTGCAGGCGGCGATCTTCGATCCCGACACGCTGGCGCCGACCTTCGCCGACAGCGCCATCACCCGTCCATTCCCGTTCAACGGCTTCTATACGCTCGACGAGGCGCCGACGATCGACGGCAAGGACTGGAAGCTCGAGGTGTCCGGCCTGGTGCAGAACAAGAAATCCTGGACGCTGGACGAACTCTACCAGCTGCCGCAGCAGCGTCAGGTCACGCGCCACATCTGCGTCGAGGGCTGGAGCGCGATCGGCGCCTGGACCGGGCCGTCATTGCGCGACTTCCTGACGCTGGTCGGGGCCGACACCAAGGCGAAATGGGTCTGGTTCCGCTGCGCCGAGGACTACACCAGCCCGATCGACATGCCGACCGCGCTGCATCCGCAGACCCAGATGACCTTCAAGTTCGACGACCAGATCCTGCCGCGCGCCTACGGCTATCCGATGAAGATCCGGGTGCCGACCAAGCTCGGCTTCAAGAACCCGAAATACGTCGTCTCGATGGAAGTCACCAACGACTACAAGGGCGGCTACTGGGAAGACCAGGGCTACAACGACTTCAGCGGGCTCTGACTCACCTCTCCCCGCCGGAGAGGTCCCCTGGCGCAGCGAAGCCGGGCGGGCGAGGTGGCTGTGGCCTGTCGAGAGGGTGTACCCGCTCGCCCCAACCCTCTCCCCACGAGAGAGGGGGGGCGCTGCCGATGCAGCTGTCGCGTTTATCGACTAACAGCTTCGCTAATTCCCGTACCTCGCCGTCAGGTCGCGCGACACCCGCGAGCCTTCCTCGATCGAGCGGCGGATCGCGATCTGCGCCGCCGGCGTGCAGCTGCGATGGGTCTGCTGGAAGCCGTTATAGCCGCGGTTGAAGCTCGCGATCATCTTGGCGCGGCGCTCGCCGGACGGGGTTTCGGCATCGACCAGCGCCTGCATTTCGTTGCGCCATTTGGCGCCTTCGTTGTTGCCGCAGATGCCGCGCAGATAGTGCAGCCCGCCCAGCAGCTCCGCCAGCCGCTGCAGCGGCGGATCGAACGGCGCGGCATTGTCCTGCGCCCGCGCCGGACCGGCGCCGCAGCTCACAACGATCAGACAGGCGGCAACAAATGGCTTCAACATGCGAGCATCCAGCGGCGGCCTGATATGCCTTTTCAGTCCCTGCGAAGCAAGCGCGCTCAAACGCCGAGCAGGCGGCGGGCGGCGGCGACGATATCCGGCAACCCGTCGGTGGTGTTGAAGCCGCCGATCTCTTCCGGCGCGATCCAGCGGAAATCGTCGTGCTCGTCGTTCAGGGTCGGCTCGCCGGAGATCCAGCGCGCGGCGAACGGCAGCACGACATAATGGCCGCTTTGCAGCTCGCTCGGCAGCACCTCGCGGAATCCTGCCAGCGTCACGATCTCGATGGCGAGCCCGGTTTCCTCGGCGACCTCGCGGGTCAGCGCGACATGCAGCGATTCGCCGAATTCCACCCGGCCGCCCGGAAACGAATAGCGCCCCTGGCCCGGCGCATGCGCGCGGCGCACCAGCAGCACCTTGCCGTCGCGAAACACCGCAGCGCTGACGGCGAGCTGCGGGCGGATCGGCGTCATGCCTCGCGCGCCAGGATGTCGTCGATTTCGGCGTCGCTGCCCGCGGTTGCGCCGTGGCCGTTGATCAGGCTGCCGGCCAAGGTCAGCAGCGGCCGCACCAGGCCGGCCCCGCGCCGCGCCAGGTCGGCGCTGGACGCGGGCCGTTGCGACGCCCGGATCGCCTCGCGGGTGGACAGCAGCATCCCGGTGATCGCGCCGGTGATGTCGTCCAGTTCCCCGCGCAACTGCGGCTCGGCCGCCTGATAGGCCTTGATTGCCAGCTCGCGGCCCCCGAAATGAGAGGCGTTGAAATGCTCGACATAGGACAGCGGCTGCCAGGCCATGAAATCGTCGGCGCAATCCGGCATGTCAGGGATCATCTCGAGCAGCATCACGGCTTCGTTGAAATGGTTGAGGTAGTCGGTGGCGAGCCCGGTATCCGGGTTGATATTGGCGGCGATCAGTTCCTCGCGCGAGGCGAGGCCCGGCGCCCGTGGCGCAGCTTCGGCGGCGTGGGGATCGCTCAGGGACATGGCGGCATTGTTGACGGCGGCGGTTAAGGCGGGCTGAACGTGGCGGGTAGCAGGAATACACGATGTGCGGACGTTTCGTAATCACCTCGCCGCCGGCCGCGGTGCGCGAGGCGTTCGGCTATGTCGAGCAGCCGAACTTCCCGCCACGCTACAACGTCGCGCCGACCCAGCCGATCCCGGTGGTGATCGCCTCGCAGGGCGCGCGGCATTTCACGCTGATGCGCTGGGGCCTGATCCCGTCCTGGGTCAAGGATCCGCGCAAGTTCACCCTGCTGATCAACGCCCGCGCCGAGACCGTGCTGGAGAAGCCGGCGTTCCGCAACGCGATCCGCCGCCGCCGCTGCCTGGTGCCGGCCGACGGCTATTACGAATGGCAGGCGGTGGGCGGGCGCAAGCAGCCCTATTTCATCCACCCAGCCGACCGCAAGCCGATCGGCTTCGCCGCGGTCGCCGAAACCTGGACCGGCCCGAACGGCGAGGAGCAGGACACGGTCGCGATCGTCACCACCGCGGCGAGCGAGGCGATGTCCGGCCTGCACAGCCGCGTCCCGGTCACCATCGCGCCGCAGGATTTCGCGCGCTGGCTCGACAGCGGCGAGGTCGATGTCGAGGAGGCCGCGGCGCTGCTGCGGCCGCCGCTCGACGGCGCGTTCGTCTGGCATCCGGTATCGCCGCGGGTCAACCGCGTGGCAAATGACGACGCGCAATTGCTGCTGCCGATTTCGGCCGAGGAGGCCGCTGCGATCGAGCAGCCGGTCAGCAAACCGGCCAGGGCACCATCGCCGCGCAAGCCGGCTGTGGTGTCGTCCGGCGATGGCGGGCAGGGCTCGCTGTTCTAGCCGCACTCAGGGCGTCGGGTCGCGCCCGTCGAGCCACTTGGCATAAATGATGCGCTCCTGCTCGTCATAGTCGAGCGTCTCGTAGAAGGCCTGCACCGCGGTGTTGTCGGCGCGTACCAGCAACTGCACCTTGAGGATGTCGTGGCTGCGCAGCCAGTCTTCGGCCGCCGTCATGATGGCGCGGCCGGTGCCCTTGCCGCGATGCGCGGGATCGACGGCGACGTAGTACACCCAGCCGCGATGGCCGTCGTGCCCGACCATCACCGTCGCCACGATCGCGTCGCCGTCGCGGCCGACCAGCACGTCGGAATTCTCGCGTCCCCGCGCGCGGGCGACGTCGCCCGCCGGATCATTCCACGGCCGCAGCAGTCCGCAGGTCTCCCACAATACGATCACCGCCGGGATATCGGCGTCGGCGATCGGCGCGACCGCAAGCGCAGCTGCAAAACTGTCCATCGCCGCCGCCTACAGCACCTTGCCGGGATTCATGATGCCGTGCGGATCCAGCATCGCCTTGATGCCGCGCATCAGCTCGATCGCGACCTTGTCCTTCACCAGCGGCAGCTCGTCGCGTTTCAGGAGGCCGATGCCGTGCTCGGCGGAGATCGAGCCGCCCATCCGCAGCACGATGGCGAACACCACCTCGTTGACCTCGTGCCAGCACGCCAGGAACGCGGCCTTGTCGGCGCCGTGCGGCTGGGTGACGTTGTAGTGGATGTTGCCGTCGCCGAGATGGCCGAACGGCACCGGCCGCGCGCCGGGGATCAGCTTCACCACCGCCGCATTGGCCTCGGCGATGAACGCCGGGACGGCGGCGACCGGCACCGAGACGTCGTGCTTGATCGAGCCGCCCTCCGGTTTCTGCGCCGGCGAGATTTCCTCGCGCAACTTCCAGAAGCCCGCGCGTTGCGCCAGACTGTCGGCGATCGCCGCGTCGTCGACGATGCCGGCCTCCAGCCCGCGCTCGAGGATGGTTTCCAGCGCCGCGCGGGCGTCGTCGCGCGACGACGACAATTCCATAAGCACGTACCAAGCGTGCTTGCTCTGCAGCGGATCGCGCACGTCGATGCCGTGGCGCACCGAGAAATCCACCGCGATGTCGGCGATCAGCTCGAAGCTGGTCAGCGCCCCGGCCGCCTCGCCGCGCGCGATCTCCAGCAGCTTCAGCGCCGCCGCAGGTGAAGCAAGGCCGACGAAGGCGGTCTCCACCGCGCGCGGCTTCGGAAACAGTTTCAGGCTCGCCGCGGTGATGATGCCGAGCGTGCCTTCGGAGCCGATGAACAAATTGCGCAGATCGTAGCCGGTGTTGTCCTTCTTCAGCTTCGACAGCCCGTTCAGCACCCGGCCGTCGGCCAGCACCACTTCGAGCCCGAGCGCCATCTCGCGCGCCACGCCGTAGGCCAGCGCCGCGGTGCCGCCCGCATTGGTGGCGAGGTTGCCGCCGATCGTGCAACTGCCCTCGGAGCCGAGCGACAGCGGAAACAGCCGGTTCACCTCGGCAGCGCGCGCCTGCGCGTTCTGCAGGATGACGCCGGCCTCGCAGATCATGGTGTTGGATTCGGTATCGACCTCGCGGATGCGGTCGAGTCGCTTCAGCGACAGCACCACCTCGCCATGCACCGGAGTCTGGCCGCCGACCAGCCCGGTGTTGCCGCCCTGCGGCACCAGCGCGACGCGGTGCGCGTTGGCCAGCTTGCAGATCGCCGCCACCTCGGCGGTCGAGCCCGGCCGCAGCACCAGCGGCGAGTGGCCCTGGAACAGGTTGCGGTCCTCGGTGACATAGGGCGCGACGTCGGCGTCGGAGGTCGCGGCATATTTCTCGCCGACGATGTTGGCGAAGCGCGCGATCAAATCGGGGGCGAGCGGCGCCGGAAGCGGCTGGATCACATTCATCGTTGGCACCCGTTCAGTCGCGCGGCACCGCGGCGCGGCGCAGCCGGTCGTTGATCGCCTCGCCGAGCCCGTCGCCCGGAATCGGCATCACCGCGATGCCGCGCGCGCCGCTGCCGTCGAGGTCGCGAAGATAGCCGAAAAGCCGCGCCGCCGCCTCGGTGAGATTTTGCCGCTCGGAGAGGTTCATCACAAGGCTGTCGGGCTCCATGCCAGGCAACCGCGCCGGCCCGAACGCCAGCAGCGCCTCGCCCGGTTCAAGATGCGTGGCATCGAGCCGGACCGGCAGCCGCGGGGCGTAATGCGACGCCAGCATCCCCGGCGCCAGCGGCTTTGCGCTGTCGCCCGCGGGATCCGCCGGCGGCTCGACCAGCGCGCGGCCGAGCACGCCTTCGATCTCGCCGCGTGAAATCCCGCCCGGCCGCAGCAGCATCGGCGCCCCGAAGCAGCCGACGATGGTGGATTCTACCCCGACGCTGACCGGGCCGCCATCGACGATCAGGTCGATCCGGCCGTCGAGGTCGGCTGCGACATGCGCCGCGGTGGTCGGCGACACATGCCCGGACAGGTTGGCCGACGGCGCCACCACCGGCCCGCCGAACGCCCGCAGGACCGCCAGCGCCACCGGATGCGACGGAACCCGCAGCGCCACGGTGTCGAGCCCCGCGGTGGCGAGGTCGGCTACCGCGCAGCCGGGGGCCTTCGGCAGCACCAGCGTCAGCGGCCCCGGCCAGAACGCCTGCGCCAGCGCCAGCGCGGTCGCGTCGAATCGCCCGATCAGGCTCGCCGCGGCGAGGTCCGCGACATGCGCAATCAGCGGATTGAACGCCGGCCGGCCCTTGGCCGCATAGAGCCGCGCCACCGCTCCGGCATTGCCGGCGTCGGCGCCGAGCCCGTAGACAGTCTCGGTCGGCAGCCCCACCAGCCCGCCGTCGCGCAGGCAGCGCGCCGCCGCCGCGACGGCCTCGTCGCCCGCCGCCATGATTCTCGTCGCCAGAGCCTGATCCATGCCGTTTCCGGTTCTCATGCGGACCTTTATGCAGGCTTCTTGCGGAGCGCGAAACCCAAGGCTATAAGCCGCGTCTTGTCGGAGTGTGGCTCAGCCCGGTAGAGCACTGCGTTCGGGACGCAGGGGTCGCAGGTTCAAATCCTGCCACTCCGACCAAGATATCCCCGACCGACCAGATTGATCACCGCTCGCGTTTGGGTTCTGCGATTAGCGCGCAGAAGCGATTTACTGCTGCCGAAACTGCAGTTTCGCTCAATCGACCAACCGAACTTACAACCAGACTTACGTTCTGTGGAACGAGCTTTCGCGTTCACCGGCGCGGGCAGCCCCCCTTCGCCTGTTTCGCCCCCCCGTGCGCTCACCGCAAAACCTCCTATATTCCCCTCCGAGCGCAGCGGCCGCCGCCCCCGGCCGCCCGGCTTTGTGCGCTCAAGAACGAAGGTCCCCCGTGTTATCTGTCGAATTGGCTATCGTCACCGTCCTGATCGTCGTCAACGGTCTCTTGGCGATGTCGGAACTGGCGATCGTGTCCTCGCGGCCGGCCCGGCTGGCGGCGCTGGTGGAGAAGGGGGTGTCGGGCTCGCGCCGGGCGCTGGCGCTGGCGTCCGATCCGGGGCGGTTTCTCTCCACCGTGCAGATCGGCATCACGCTGGTCGGCGTGTTCTCCGGCGCCTTCTCCGGCGCCACGCTGGGCCAGCGGCTGACCGCATGGCTGGTCGAGGCCGGCGTGTCGCAGGGCTTTGCCGACGCGATCGGCGTCGGCGTGGTGGTCACCGGCATCACCTACGCGTCGCTGATCATCGGCGAACTGGTGCCGAAGCAGATCGCGCTGCGCGATCCCGAGGCGATCGCCGTCAAGGTGGCGCCGGCGATGGTGATCCTGTCGAAGATCTCCGCGCCGCTGGTCTGGGTGCTGGACCATTCCGGCCGTGCCATGCTGCGGCTACTGGGCCATGGCGCCGAAGCCGAAGACAAGATCAGTGAGGACGAGATCCGCAGTCTGGTGACGGAGGCGGAAAACGCCGGCGTGCTGGAGCCCGGCGAGAAGGAGATGATCGCCGGCGTGATGCGGCTCGGCGACCTGCCGGTCGGCGCGGTGATGACGCCGCGCCACGAGGTCGACATGGTCAACCTCGCCAACGACGCCGACGACATCAAGGCGGCCTTCGCCAGCAGCAAGCATTCCCGGATGCCGGTGTTCGACGGCGAGGATACGCTCGGCATCGTGCAGGCCAAGGACATGCTGAACGCCTATCTGGCCGGCGAGGTGCCCGAGATCCGCAAATTGCTGCGCGAGGCGCCGGTCATTCCGGAGACGCTCGATGCCCGCGACGTGGTCGCGATCCTGCGCGACTCGGCCGTGCATATCGGGCTGGTGCACGACGAATACGGCACCTTCCAGGGCGTCGTCACCACCGCGGACATTCTCGAATCCATCGTCGGCAGCTTCCATACCGAGGAAGGCCCGGCCGAGCCCGCCGCGGTCAAGCGCGACGACGGCTCGCTGCTGATCTCCGGCTGGATGCCGGCGGTGGAGTTCGCCGAGTTGCTCGGCATCACGCTGCCGCCGTCGCGCGCCTACCAGACCTGCGCCGGCTATCTGCTCAACGCGTTCGGCACCATCCCCAACGTCGCCGACACCATCGAGGCCGACGGCTGGCGCTTCGAGATTATGGATCTCGACGGCCGCCGCATCGACAAGGTGCTGGCGACCAAGCTGGAATAGGTCGGGTCGGGCTGCACCAGCGGCGTGGGTTGGTCCGCGGCCGTCTTGGCGCTAAGTTCGCGGCCGTGCGGCGAAACGGCGGGCACGGCAGCGCGGGGATCGATGGACGTCAGCCAGAGACAAGGATCGCGCACGGCGCCCGCAGGCGATCCGCAGCAGCAGATCATCGTCATCCAGTATCTGCGCGGCGTCGCGGCGGCGCTGGTGGTGCTGTATCACACCACCATGATGAGTGCGGTGGCGCCGCTGTTTCCGGTCCATATCGGCAAGTTCGGCGTCGACATCTTCTTCGTGGTGTCCGGCTTCGTGATGTGGAGCACCACGGCGGGCCAGTCGCGGCGGCCGCTGGCGTTCTGGAAGGCCCGCATCGCGCGCATCGTGCCGCTGTACTGGATCGTCACCACGCTGTTCGTCGCGACACTGCTGCTGGCGCCCGGCGCCACCATCAACGCCCGCGTGCTCGATCTCGGCCACATCGTCAAATCCTACCTGCTGATCCCGGCGGTCGATCCCGGCGTCGGCGGCATCGCGCCGATCTATTCGATCGGCTGGACCCTGCAGTTCGAGATGTTCTTCTACGCGGTGTTCGGGCTGTGCCTGCTGATCGGCTCATTGCGCGCGCGCGGCTGGGTGCTGCTGGTTGCCTTCGTCGGGCTCGTCGTCGCCGGCCTCGTGACGCGCCCGGACGATCCGATCCTGGTCACCTACACCAGCCCGCTGCTGCTCGAATTCCTCGCAGGCGTCGGCATCGCCATGCTGCAGGAGCGGCTGCTGCGGCTCGGCCACTGGCGCGGCGGAGCCTTGATCGCCGCCGGCGTCGCGCTGATCGCTTTGAGCTTCGGGCTGTCGGGCCATGCCGAAATCGCCGCGACCGGGACAGGCTGCGCGCTGCTGGTCGCCGGCGCGCTGGCCTTCGAGGCGGCGGCGCGGGCGCGGCCGCTGCGCCTGTTCAAGCTGATCGGCGACGCATCCTATTCGATGTATCTGATCCACCCGTTCTTCCAGCGCGCCGCCTTCACCGCGCTGCTGCCGCTGCTGCGCGGCGTCCCGCAGACGCCGGTCGAGCTTGCGGTCTATGCGATCGTGGTATTCGCCGCCGGCATCGTCGGGGGGATCGTGACCTACTATCTGGTCGAGCGGCCGATCACGCGCTGGCTCAAGCCGAAAGGCAAATCCGTCCGGCTCGCACCCGTCGCTGTGCGCTAAAATTCAGCCGCGGTTGCCGAACGCCAGCACGTGCAGCCCGAGCCGGCGGCGGGTGACCCAGAACAGCAGCACCGTCTCGAACACCAGCGCCACCGACGTCGCCGCCGCCGCGCCGTGGCCGCCGAACCGCGGCACCAGCGCGATGCACAGCACCAGGTTGATGACGAAGGCCAGCGCATAGGCCAGCGCGCAGACCTTCTGCTGGCCCAGCATGTTGAGCAGCCGCTCCACCGGCCCGATCACCGAGCGCACCACGAGGCCGATCGCGGCGATGAACATGATGTCGTAGCCGGCGACGAATTGCGGCCCGAACAGCCACAGCAGCGGCTTGCCCATCGCCAGCAGCGCGATGGTGGCGGCCAGCGACGGCCAGAACGTCCACTTGATGGCGTGCGCCACATAGGCCGACAGCCGCGCCTTGTCGCCGGCGGCATGATACTCGGTGAAGCGGTGCGCGGTGGTGGCCGACATCGCGTAGTGGATGAACGACACCAGCGCCAAGGTCTTGATCACCGCGAAGTACACGCCGACCTCCTCGGCGGAGCGGAACTGCTGCAGCACCAGGATGTCGGTGTAGGACAGCAGCAGATAGAAGCCTTCGACCATCAGGATCGGCAGCGAGGTGGCGAACCAGCCGCGGAAATCATACGCCTTGGGGCCGGGTGAGATCTGCCCCGCGAGCCGCCGGTTCAGCACGACCATCTGGCCGATCATCGCCACCCAGACCGCGGCGCAGCTCGCCGCCATCGCGGCGACGGCGCCGAGCTTGAAGCCGAGCGCGAAGGCGCCCGCGGTGAAGCCGATGATCAGCGATTGCCGGACGATGAATTGCGGCGCCAGCGCCAGCCGCATCCAGTCGTGCGACCGCGCGATGCCGTCCTGGGTGTTGGCGACCACGAAGGCGGGCAGGGTGAGGCAGCCGATGTAGAGCGGGACGATGGTGGCCTGGTCGATCCAGGGCGACAGCGCGGTGACCAGACCCGCCAGCGCCAGCGCGATCAGCCCGGACGCCAGCAGGGTGCCCCAGCGGCTGCCGGAGACGAAGCCGCGCAGCAGCGCGTGCTCGCCGCTGGCGCGATATTCCGGGATGATCTTCTGCGCCGAGATCGCGAAGCCGAAATCCAGCATCGAGCCGAGCAGCAGCACCCAGGTCCAGACATAGACATAGACGCCGTAGTCGCTGCCGCCCATCCAGCGTGCCAGCAGGATCTGCGCCGCATAGGCCATCGCGGCGCTGACCACGCGGATGAGGAAGATGGTGCCGGCCAGTCTGTTGGTGAGCAGCGCCTCGCTGGAGCCGCCCAGCATCGCCCGCAGCCGGCTTTTCAGGCCGGCACGCGGCGTCGATGATGCAGGGCGAACGTCCATTACGGCCACGGCGAGAATCCCACGAGATCCTGTCAGCCGCAGCCAGCCGCGGCACCGGTCTGACCTAGCAACCATTCCTTAAGATTCGGTTGGGTGCGGCGCAAAGCCCGGACCGACAATGCAACGCTGTCATTCCGGGGCGGGCGCAGCGAAGCTGCGCGCGAACCCGGAATCTCGCGATTGATCGCATTGAGTTGGATCTCGGGATTCCGGGTTCATTTCGCGCTGCGCGCTCATGCCCCGGAATGACGACCTCAATGCAATCTGACGGAGATCGTCGGCTATGTCAGCGATTTGGCAAGTGGCAGGACATCGTCGCGTACCCATCGCCCGCGCGGTGGTGTTGCGGGGCAGCCGCCAGCGAAAACCCGCAGCATCCGCCCTTTCGCAGGTGCAGCACATGCGGTAAGGGCACGGCACCTCCCGCCGGGCTCCGCACATGATCCGTCTCGACAATATTTCCAAGCAGAACGGCCACCAGCTGTTGTTCATCGAGGCCTCGGCCACGCTGCTGCGCGGCGAGAAGGCCGGGCTGGTCGGCCCCAACGGCGCCGGCAAGACCACGCTGTTCCGCATGATCACCGGCCGGGAACTGCCCGACGAGGGCCAGGTCGCCGCCGATCGCGGCATCAGCATCGGCTATTTCAGCCAGGACGTCGGCGAGATGGCCGGCCGCAGCGCGGTCGCCGAGGTGATGGACGGCGCCGGCCCGGTCGCCGCGGTGGCGGCCGAGCTGAAGCAGCTGGAGGACGCGCTGGCCGACCCGGACCGTGCCGACGAGATGGAGGCGATCCTCGAGCGCTACGGAGAGGTGCAGCACCGCTTCGAGGAGCTCGACGGCTATGCGCTCGACGGCCGCGCCCGCGAGGTGCTGGCCGGCCTCAGCTTCACCCAGGAGATGATGGAGGGCGACGTCGGCAATCTGTCGGGCGGCTGGAAGATGCGCGTGGCGCTGGCGCGCATCCTGCTGATGCGGCCCGACGTGATGCTGCTCGACGAGCCCAGCAACCATCTCGATCTCGAAAGCCTGATCTGGCTCGAGCAGTTCCTGAAGGGCTACGAAGGCGCGCTCTTGATGACCTCGCATGACCGCGAGTTCATGAACCGCATCGTCAACAAGATCATCGAGATCGACGGCGGCGGGCTCACCTCCTATTCGGGCAATTACGAATTCTACGAACAGCAGCGCGCGCTGAGCGAGAAGCAGCAGCAGGCGCAGTTCGAGCGCCAGCAGGCGATGCTGTCGAAGGAGATCAAGTTCATCGAGCGCTTCAAGGCGCGCGCCTCGCACGCCGCCCAGGTGCAGAGCCGGGTCAAGAAGCTCGACAAGATCGAGCGCGTCGAGCCGCCGAAGCGGCGGCAGACCGTCGCGTTCGATTTCCTCCCCGCGCCGCGCTCCGGCGAGGACGTCGTCAGCCTGAAGCGCGTGCAGAAGGGCTATGGCAGCCGCCGGATCTATGACGGGCTCGACTTCCAGATCCGCCGCCGCGAGCGCTGGGCGGTGATGGGCATCAACGGCGCCGGCAAGTCGACGCTTTTGAAGCTGGTGGCCGGTACCACGCCGCCCGACGACGGCACCGTGGCGCTCGGCGGCAGCGTCAAGATGGGCTACTTCGCGCAGCACGCGATGGACCTGATCGACGGCGAACTCACCGTGTTCGAATCGCTCGAGCAGTGGTTTCCGCAGGCCGGGCAGGGGTCTTTGCGCGCGCTGGCCGGCTGCTTCGGCTTCTCCGGCGACGATGTCGAGAAACGCTGCCGCGTGTTGTCCGGCGGCGAGAAGGCTCGGCTGGTGATGGCCAGGATGCTGTTCGACCCGCCGAACTTCCTGGTGCTCGACGAACCGACCAACCATCTCGACATCGCCACCAAGGAAATGCTGATCGCCGCGCTGTCTCAATATGAGGGCACCATGCTGTTCGTCTCGCACGACCGGCATTTTCTGGCCGCGCTGTCGAACCGCGTCCTCGAGCTGACTCCCGACGGCATCCACCAATATGGCGGCGGCTACACCGAATACGTCGCCCGCACCGGCCAGGAAGCGCCCGGCCTGCATGCGTGAGTGCGGTGCGATTGCGAGGCGATGGGCTCGCGGTTGGCTGACCATCAGCAAGTTCATGCGCGGCATCGCGGCATCGGCAGCGCGCCCCCTCTCCCCACCGGCGAGAGGGTCGGGGTAAGGGGGCACCGGCCTCTCGATAGGCTCGTTCCCCCTCACCCGCCCGGCTTCGCTGCGCTACGCCGGGCGACCTCCCCCCGGCGGGGAGAGGTAACGGGGCCGCACCGAAATCCGATCAACTCAACTCATGCAATCAACTCACCGCGCCCTACCTCACACCCGCGCTTCGCACACATCGACCCATTGCGCGTCGACCAACTCCGCCATGCGCTGCGGCGAGATCCGCACCGCGCTGTGGGTCGAGCCCGCCGCCGGCACCACTTCGGCGAAGGCCTGCAGCGAGACGTCGCAATACACCGGCAGCGGCGACTTCAATCCGAACGGACAGACGCCGCCCACCTCGTGCCCGGTGATCGCCGCGACCTCGTCCAGTCCAAGCATCTTCGGCTTGCCGCCGAATGCCGCCTTGGCCTTCTTGTTGTCGAGCCGCGCGGTGCCGCTGGTCACCAGCAGCACGACGCGCTCGCCGATCCGCAGCGACAGCGTTTTGCCGATCTGCCCCGGCGGCACGCCATAGGCCTCCGCGGCAAGCGCAACCGTCGCTGAACTCAGCGGCGATTCAAGAACGGCGATGTCGGGGGCGCGTGCTGCGAAGTATGCGCGGACCGAGTCCAGACTCATAGAGATTGTCCTTTGTGATTGACCAGCGCGCTCCGCACGGATGGGTGGCGGCCGGACGGAAGCGCCGGCATATTTAGCGGCGCGCGCGCCTGAAATCCATCGCCCGCTACCACAACCCCCGACGCGGGCATGCGGCCATTTGCGTAGTTCAATAGCTCAATCGCGTCGAACGTAGTTGACCTCATCCGCTGATTTCGGGAACCGGATAGTTCTCGCTCGGCCGCTTCTGATCTATAGGGGAACCTGCGGGGGAGTGGTGTGTGTTGCTGCTATTGCAGCCTGATGCAGGTGTCGGAGGCAGGGCCGGCGCTAGCCATGACCAGGCACGCTGGCTGACGCGACGGATCGAGCGGAAATGCCGAGCCGGAAACTGACACAGCGTATCGCCGATCACGACGTAGAGGCTACCGCATTGACCGGCTTCGTTGCCTCGGATCTCGGCAAGGGCTTTTCGCATTTCGCGCAAGCGAAGTGGGCCGTTCATACATGACGTGGTATTGACTCTGCTACACCGGCCCCTGCGGGACGTCCGAAAATCGTGTCAGCCAGGCCACGGGGCCGATGCTGGCGGCGACGATCAGCAGCGCGGCGAAGGCGCCTTCCTCGAAGCTGCCGCGGCTGGCGTATTGGTAGATCGATGTTGCCAGCGTATCGACGTTGAGCGGGCGCAGCAGCAGCGTCGCCGGCAATTCCTTCAGGCAGTCGACGAACACCACGATAGCCGCGCCGAGCAGCGCCGGACGCAGCAGCGGCAGGTCGACCCGCCGCAGCGTGGTCAGCCGCGCCGCGCCGGCGGCGCGGGCGCTGTCGTCGTAGTCGAGGGGAATGCGCTCGAAACCGGCCTTGATGAAGCCGGTCGGCACTGCCAGGAAGCGGATCACATAGGCGATCACCACCGCGGCGCCCGAGCCCATCACGATCAATCCCGGCGGGGTTTGGCCGAGCCACTGCACCACGGCGTTGAAGGCGCCGTCGATCAGCAGCACCGGCGACAGCAGCCCCAGCGCCAGCACCAGCCCGGGCAGCGCATAGCCGGCCTGCGCGATGGCGGCGGACACCCGCGTCGTCGCGGTCGACTGCCATCGATCTGCCAGGACGACGATAAGGCCGAGGATCACCGCAATCGCGGTCGCGGTGGCGGCGAGCGTGACCGAATGCCAGGCATCGCGCCATACCGTCGGATCGATGCCTGACCGCAACGCGCGGCGGATGCTTTCCTGCAGCAGATACAGCAGCGGCACCACGAAGCCGAGCAGCGGCGGCAGCGAACACGCCGCACAGGCCAGCCAGCCCCTCGCGCCGGTCAGCACCACGCGCGGCGACAGCCGCGGGCTTTCGGCGGAGAACTCCACGCTGGCTTTGCCGCGGCCGGAGCGCTCCAGCATGATCAGCGCGGCGACGATCAGCAGCATGAACAGCGACAGTTGCGCCGCGCCGGGCAGGCTGCCGCGGTTGAGCCAGGTGGTGAAGATCGAGACGGTGAGGGTGCGCACCCCGAGATACTCGCTGGCGCCGATGTCGTTCAGCGTCTCCAGCGACACCAGCGCCACGCCGATCGCCAGCGCCGGCCGCGCCATCGGCAGCGACACCCGCCAGAAGGTGGTGAGCACGCCGGCGCCGAGCACCTTCGCGGCCTCGGCGAATTCCGCGCTCTGGTACTGGAACATCGCGCGCGCCGACAGATACACATAGGGGTACAGCACGATGCCGATGATCAGGATGGCGCCGGGCAGCGAGCGCAGGTTCGGCAGCAGCGCCACGGCGTCGGTGAGCGGCATCGCCAGCGCTAGCGTGCGATGCGCGAGCCCGAGAGGCTCGAACAGATCGACATAGACGTAGGCCGCCAGATAGGTCGGGATCGCCAGCGGCAAAGGAAGCAGCCAGATCAGCAGGCCGCGCCCGGGAAACTGGTGCGACGACATCAACCAGGCAGTGCCGCCGCCGACCAGCAGCGCCAGCGCACCGACGCCGAGCAGCAGCAGCGCGGTGTCGTGCGTCGCCTGCGGCAGCACGTAGTCGACCAGATGGCGCCACAGATCCGGCGCCGGCTGCAGTGCCAGCAATGCGATGCTGATCACCGGAGCCGCCACCGCAAGCGCGGTGAGCGCGGCGAGGGTGGCGGCGATCAATTCGATGGGGACGAGGCGTGTCACGCCGGGAACGCTTCGGCGGAACGCTCATGACGCTCACTCGCCTTCACCCCACCCCTCCTCCGCAAGCGGGAGAGGGGGCGCGCTGCCGTTGCAGCGACATATCCTGATCGATGGACGTCCAAAAGCGGTCGATGCCGTGCCGCATCGGCAGCAAAACTTCCTCTCCCGCTTGCGGGGGAGGGCCGGGGTGGGGGCGCCTGCAGCAATGTCATGCGCCCGACGTGGACAGCGCGTCGCGATCGATCAATTATCGAATCCGACCTTGTCGACCAGCGCCGACGCCGCCTTGCGGTTGGCCGCGATCTTGGCGATCGGCAGCGGATCGGCGGTCAGCTTGCCGTAGCCCGCGATGGTCGGATCGACCGCCACGCCCGTCTTGATCGGATATTCGTAGTTGGCTTCGGCGTAGATGTGCTGCGCCTTGTCACCTACCAGCCATTCGATCAGCTTGACGCCGTTGGCCTGGTTCGGCGCGTTCTTCATCAGCAGCACGCCGGACAGGTTCACATGGGTCCCGCCGCCCTCGAAGGTCGGCAGCACCACCCTTGTGGCTTCCGCCCACGGCTTCTTGTCGGGGTCCTTGTTCATCATCAGCGCCCAGTAATAGGTGTTGCCGATTCCGATGTCGCACTTGCCGGCGGCCACGTCGCGCGCCGCTTCGCGGTCGCCGCCCGACGGCTTCTGCGCCAGGTTGGCTTTCAGGCCGCGCAGCCATTCCTCGGCCTTTGCCTCGCCGTGCTTGGCGACATAGGCCGCGAACAGCGCGTTGTTGTAGATATGCTGACCGGAGCGGATGCAGATCTTGCCTTTCCATTTCGGGTCGGCGAGCTCTTCGTAAGTAATCGTCTGCTGCTTGACGCGGTCCTTCGACGCGTAGATCACGCGCGCGCGCATCGAGATGCCGGCCCAGTGGCCGTCGGGATCGCGGTACTGCGCCGGCACCGTCTCGTCGACCACCACCGACTTGATCGGCTGGGTGACGCCGGCCTGCACCGCCTCGTCGATGCGGCCGATGTCGACGGTCAGCAGCACGTCGGCGGGGCTGTTGGCGCCCTCCGCCTTGATGCGCTGCTCGAGACCGGAGCTCGCGGAAATCACGTTGACTTTGATGCCGGTGTCCTGGCTGAACGCATCGAACAGCGGCTGCACCAGTTTGGTTTCGCGGTAGGTGTAGACGTTGACTTCTTCGGCGGCCGAGACGGCGGAGGCGTTGAACGCGATCAGCGCGAGCGCCGTGGCGGCGGCACGGATGGGACGTTGGGTCATGGCGGGCTCCGGCAGCAGAGGGCAATGCCGGTCTGTTAGCGCGACACACGCTGCGATGGCCACGGCGTATTGTCGCGATTGTGCTTGTTTTAGAAGGATTCCATCTTGCACGACGCCCGACGGAGGTGGGTCGGCGCGCCCTAATCGGGCAGCCCGACGCTGTGCAGCGCGTCGATCACCTTGTCGCGGTAGGATTGCGGCAGCGGTGGCATGCCCTGCTGCACCTCGGCGATCGTCAGGTCGGGATACTGATCGCGCAATGCGATCAGGCTGCGCCGGGCCTCCGGTTTTGCGCCGGCCAGCAGATAGGCCGGGCAGAGCGTGCGGTGCACCCAGGTCGAGGACGGATGCGCGCGCAATCCCTCCGCCTGCCAGCGCGCGGCTTCGTCGTACTGGCCGGCCTTGAAATGCGCGCAGCCGATGCCGACCAGGCTGTTGAAGGCCAGGCTGTCATGCGGGGCGAGATCGAGTGCGATCTTGAAGCGTTCGATGGCGGCTTCCGGATGGCCCTTGTAGACGTCGATCCAGCCGCTGCGGCTCCAGGCCCAGGCCGAACCGCCGTCGAGCGCCAGCGCCGTGCGAATGGTCCGGTCGGCGCCGTCGAGGTCGTCGAGCAGGGTCAGGGCATTGCCGAGAACGGCCAGCGCGGTGGCGTCGCCGTGCAGCGCCTGCGCCTTGCGGGCCAGGCTGATGCTGCGTGCGCGCTCCGCCGCCGGGTCCGGGCTGAAGTGATAGACCACGCGCTGGACCCGTGCCCAGGCCGCCAGCGCCATCGCCAGCGGATGGTCGGGGTCGCGTTCGATGGCGCGCTCCAGCAACTCCAGCGCCGCGGCGTTGCCGGCCTGGTCGAGCGACAGCACGCCGGGCATCGCGCGCAACGCCAGGTCCCGCGCCCCGAGGTCGTCCTCCGGCTTGCGCAGCGCGCGATCGATTTCGGCGATCCGCAGGCCGGGCTGCAGCGCCGCGGTGATCCGCGTGACGAGCGGCTCGCTCGACCCGCCGGGCAACGCGCCGTCATGCCGCCAGGCCGACAGGTGATGCCCGGTCGCGCTATTGATCAGACGGAAGGTCAGGCTGCTGTCGCCGCGCATCGCGCCGACCAGCCGATAGCGCGCCGCGCGGCCCGCGCCGACCACCGCGGCGCCGGAACGGGTGAGCGCCGTTCCGAGGTCACAGAGCAGGTCGCGTGCGAGGTCTGCATGCGCGGGAGCGGTATCGATATCGTCCAATGCGATCGTCGGGCGATCGCGTTCCGTTCCCAGAAACGCGTTCATCGCCGCAACGACGCCGTGGAAGACGTTCTGCCGCTTCAGCGTCTGCGACGGCATCTCGCCGTAGCGCCGACGGTACTCCACCGAAAACCGGCCGAGATGCTGAAAGCCGAACCGCAGCGCGACGTCGAGAATGCGGGTGTCCGGGCCGGCATGGAGCAGTGCGCGCCGCGCCGCATCGAACCGGATGTCGCGCAGCGCGTCCTGCGGCGAACGGCCGAGAAAGGCGCGAAACTGCCGTTGCAGCGTCCTGCCCGATACGCCGGCGACCTCACCGAGGTCGCTGACGCGCCAGTCGCGGTCGGTGGCGGCATGCATCGCATCCAGCGCGCGGCGGACGCTGCGCGGCAGCAGAGCTTGCGTCGATTGGCTGTGGCGGACTGACGTCACGGACAGACCCTCCGCCGCGCATCCTACGCCTCATTGCGGCGAAAAACGACGCGGCGTGGATAGTCGTGTCGCGATCTGGATAGGGAGGCAGTGCCTGGCCCGGCTATATCGCCGCCTCGCAATCAGGCAACCAAGCAAGGGAGCAGTCCATGTCGGTATCCTCCGCGGCCGTCGCCGCCCAGCAACCGTCCCCGCCGATCGATTTCGCCGCCTTGAAGGCCCGCCAGCACGGCGCCTGGTCGTGCGGCGACTACGCCATCGTCGGCACCACGCTGCAGATCGTCGGCGAGCAACTCTGCGAGGCGCTCGATCTGCGCGCCGGGCAGAAGGTCCTGGATGTCGCCGCCGGCAATGGCAACGCCACGCTGGCCGCGGCGCGCCGCTGGTGCGAGGTGGTCTCCACCGACTACGTGCCGAGCCTGCTCGAGCGCGGCCGGCAGCGCGCAGCGGCCGACGGGCTGTCGGTCGAGTTCGCCGAAGCCGATGCCGAAGCGCTCGGGTATCGGGATGCCAGTTTCGACGCGGTGATCTCCACCTTCGGCGTGATGTTCACGCCGGATCAGGACAAGGCCGCCGCCGAGCTGCTGCGGGTGTGCCGTAGTGGCGGCAAGATCGGCCTCGCCAACTGGACGCCGCAGGGCTTTATCGGGCAGGTGTTTAAGACGCTCGGCCAGTATCTGCCGCCGCCGGCCGGCGCCCGCTCGCCGGCGCTGTGGGGGACGCAGGCGCGCATCGAGGAGATGTTCGGCGGCGCCGCGGCGTCGATCAGGATCGAGCCGCGCCATTTCGCGTTTCGCTATCGCTCGCCCGAGCACTTCCTCGACGTGTTCAGGACTTACTACGGCCCGATGCTGAAGGCCTTCGCCGCGCTCGACGAGCCGAACCAGCGTAAGCTGGGCAGCGATCTGCTGGCGCTGATCGGACGCATGAACCGCGCCGACGACGGCACCATGGTGGTGCCGAGCGAGTATCTCGAGATCGTCATCGTCAAGCGCTAAGCGAATCGGACCGGTGCCATGATCGAACAGCAGCGCGGCCGGATCGACTACGACGAATCCGGCGATGGACCGACGGTCGTGCTGGTGCCGGGCTCGTGCAGCACCGGGGCGGCGTGGAGGGCCGTGGTCGCGCAGTGGGACAATCGTTTCCGCTGCGTGACCACCAGCCTGCTCGGCTATGGCGGCACCGTGGAGCGCCGCTGCGCGTCCGATGCCGATATCGGGCATGAGGTCGAGGTACTCGAGGAAGTCAGCCGCCGCGCCGGCGGACCGGTGCATCTGGTCGGTCATTCGTTCGGCGGACTGGTCGCGCTGGCGGTAGCCTTGCGCGGCACCATGCCGCTGCTCAGCCTGACCATCGCCGAAGCGCCGGCGGTCAACATCCTGCGCGCGGCCCACGAGAACCAACACGATCTCGACTTCCGGCGCATGAGCGACGCTTACTTCGCAGCAGTCCGGTCGGGCGTGCCGACCGCGATCGAAACCATGATCGATTTCTATGGCGGGTCCGGGACGTTCGCCGGCTGGCCGCAGCGGGTCCGCGATTATGCGGTCGCCACCACGCCAACCAATCTGCTGGACTGGCAGAGCGCCTACGGTTTTGACCTGTCTCCGGACCTGCTGTCGTCGATCACCGTGCCGACGCTGGTGCTATGGGGCGGCGCGAGTCATCCCGCCGCGCGGCGCGCCAATGAGTTGCTGGGACAATTGATACCAGGCGCCAGCTCCACGTCGATCGATGCGGCGGCGCATTTCATGATCCTGACGCATCCCGCGCAGGTCGCCGAACGGATCGAAAGACATGTCGACAGCGTGACCTGCGACGTGGCCGCAGGCACCTGAACGCAAGTCAGACCCGCGCACTGGCCTGCGCGAACACCACCTCGATCAGGCTGCCGGAATGCGGCGCTGACTTGATGTGGAATTGCGCACGGTTGGCTTCGATCAGCGCCTTGGTGAGCGACAGGCTGACGCCCGCGGCAGCGGCGTGGTCGGACGGCGGCGAGGATCCGAACGGCTCCATCGCCGCGGCGAGTTCGTCTTCGTTCAGCCGGTGGCCGGTGTCGCGCACGCGCAGCATCACCTCGCCGGCATCCGACAGTGCGGTTGAGACGATCACCTGGCCGCCGGCATTGGCGAGGTGGATCGAGGTGCCGATCAGGTTGAGCACGATCTGGCGCAGCGCCTGCGCGTCGGCCACCACCGGCGGCAGCAGATGCGCCAGCGAGGTGCGGATGATGATGCGCTCGCGATTGGCCTGCGGCTGCATCACCGCGACGCTGTGCTCGACCAGGTCGTTCAAATCCTGGCTGGTGAAGGCGAGGTCGATCTGGCCGGTCTCGATCCGCGACAGGTCGAGCAGGTCGTTGACGATCGCGATCACGCGCTCGCCGGAGGCACGGATGTCCTTCATGTATTCGATGTAGCGGTCGTTGCCGATGGCGCCGAAGCGCTGTTCGATCATCACGTCCGCAAAGCCGAGGATGGCGTTGAGCGGGGTGCGGATCTCGTGGCTGATCTTGGCCAGCACGTCGGCCTTGGCGCTGGCGGCGCGATCCGCGGCGCGGCGGGCCTGCAGCAGTTCGGATTCGGTTTTCTTGGCCTGGGTCAGATCGCGGAACACCGCAAAGAAATTCGGGCCATCGGCGCGGGTGCGGCCGATCGTCATCGCCAGCGGAAACAGCCCGCCCTCGCGAACCCGGCCCAGCGCCTCGCGGCCGTGGTCGAGGCTGCCGACGCCGCCGCGCTTCACGCCGTCGAGATAGTCCTGCACCACGCGCTGGCTTTCGGCGGCGACCAGATCGGTGAGATTGCGCTCCACCATCTCGCTGCCGGCGTAACCGAACAGCGCCTCGGCGCTGCGGTTGCAGCAACTGATGCGGCCGTCGCCGTCGAACATCACCACGCCCTCGGCGGTGGTATCGATGATCGCGCCGAGTTCTTCCGCATTGGCGTCGCCCACCGCCGACGGCTGGTCCGCGGCGATTGCAGGCGCGCTGGCGACCGGCAGTGGCCGGTTGGCGAAGATCAGCGCCATCGCCGACGCGCCGTCCCACTCGATGGTGAACAGATTGGCCGGGGTCGGCGTCCGGTCCGGCGCGCCTTCGGTTGCGACGATGCTGACCTGGGTGCCGGTTTCCGAGGTGCTGCTCGACGGCGAGGCGCCGGTGTCGAGCAGCAGCGCATCGAGCCCGCCGGCTTCCTCGAAGCTCGCGAGGCTGCCGTGGCCGATCCGATCGAGGAAGGCGCGGTTGGCGTAGAGCAGCCGGTCGAGCCGGTAGATCAGAACGCCGACCGGCATCAGATCGAGCAGCACCTTGTCGCGCGAAGCTTTGCCCTGCGCAGGCGCCGCGGGCGGCGACAGCCAGTCCGGCTGGGCTGGCTCGTCGACGGCGACGATCACCGCGGGCGGGGCAGCGTCGGAGCCGGCGTCGGTGTCGAGCCGCGCCGACAATTGCCGCGCGAGTTCGTTGAAGGCGCTGTTCTCGACCGGCGTCAGCGCCGGCGAGCGCGGGTCGGTGGCCGGGCGGAACGGCAGAACGTTTTCGGGCACGCCGCCGGGCGGACTGGTCGAGGGCGTGATGGCGTCGGCGTTGCTGGGGGTTTCCACGGGCGTATCCGGTGCTGCTTGGTGTTCGATTTCAGGGGCCGAGGGCTGCTCGCCCTCGTCAGGATTGATGTCATCCGCGGCGGGACCGTCGGCGGTGACCTCGAGCGCGGCCAGCGCCGCGGTTGACGGGCTGTCCGCGGACAGCGGCCGCGCCGAAGCCGGCGCGCTGTCACGAGCGCGACGCTTCGCGGCGATCTGCGTCAAGGTCTCCAGGTCGCGGCAGATGCCGAAGCCCCGATAGCCGATGAAGTGGCCGTCGCGGTCCTGCAGCGGCAGGCCTGACAGCTCAATGCGCAGCCGCGCGTCATGGCCGTCAACCGGCCAGTCGAGCGGCACGCTGCTGAAGGTGGTGTGGCTGGCGATCGCGGTGGCGAAGCGGCCGTCGCCGTCGAGGCCGCAGCGCGCGGCGATCTCGCTCCAGCGCCGCCCCAACGCAATCGCGCTATCGGGCCCGATCAGATGGATGAACTCATCCGAACTGATCGAGAAATTGTCGCCGGCATCGATCTGCCAGATGAAGCGGAGAGGCTCCTGACGAGGTAACAAGATGTCGACCGTCGGCATAATAGCCGGGCTGGTTGCGTCGCTAATGGTCGTCGACGCCAGTGTCGTTGCCGTATCGGCTGTCGGGATGTCTGCCGGCTTCTCAACGTCGGCGGCTGTTTCCGGCGGCGGAGCAGGAGCCTCGTCCTTCAGCGCGTATTCGGCCGGAGCTTCGCCGGTCTCGACCAGGGCTTCGCTGAAGGTGACGTCGTCCGCGGGCATTTTATGCGGGGTATCGGGAGCGGTGGCGGACTCGCTCGGCGGCTTGGTCGGAGCCGTCGATGCCAGCATCGCCACCAATCCGATATCGGCGCCGGCACCGACCCGCTGCAGAACGATATGACCGACGCCGATCGGCGTTTCCGATCGGCCGAGCGCCAGCGCGTCGTTGCGGGCCTGATCGAGCCCGGCCTGCGAAAGATTGCTGAAGCCGAGCAACGCGCGCGCCGCCTGGCTGGCATCGACGAACAAGCCGTCGCGGGCAAACGCCGCCATCGGAACGTCGACGCCGTCGACCAGCCCGCGCAGCCGGTCGATCAGCGGCATCGGGCGGCCGATCGCTTCACGCGCCGCGATCAGGATGCCGGGAACGCCGTCGTCGAATTCGAGCCGCGCGCAGGCGCAGGTCACCAGCGCGCCGAGCATCGCGCCAAAGCCGCGCAACCGCTCGAGCCGGAATGCGCCGGATGGCGGCAGCCTGCGGGTAAGCTGCGCGACCTGGCGGCGATGCGGATCGGCCGGACCGAAACTGCGCTGACGAAGCGCCACCGTATTGGCAGCGGCAAACAGCCGCGCGCCGACCGGGTTGGCCCACAGGATCCTGGTGCCGTCGAGCGACCACAGCCAGACAGGAAGACTGCTGGTGGCGTGGATCGCAAGACGGGGATCGTCCACGCCGCGCAACTGGGACTCGGCAGTCTTCATCAGCACCCATATCTCTCGCGCGAGATCGCGCAGCGGCGGCCGCACGGCAGCCTTAACATTCCGTTAGTATCGCGCCCGCGCGCCGTCAGGTCCACGACCGGCGGGACGAACTCAACAGGGAAACGCCGATAACCTTAATCCGGGCTCTGGTCAGAACCTTGGCGCGTGCGACAGCGTTGAGGAGTTGCAAAACCAACTCAAAGGTCCACGATACGTCACCGGGGCGACATCGACTGGTTATACCAGCGAAGCGGGCAGGGGACAGGGCTCGAAAGAGCCTGCGGCAACAGCGGAGTGGGACAATGACTGAGAACGGCCGAGAGCGATTCGAAATTCCCAAGGACGTGCGATCGATGGCGGAAACCAGCTTCGATCAGGCCCGCAAGGCGTTCGAGAGCATGATCGCCAACGCGCAGCAGACCGCCAGCACCATCGAGGGCAAAACCGAATCGGTGCGTGCCGGCACCAAGGACATCACCACCAAGGCGGTGAGCTTCGCCGAGAAGAACGTCGCAGCCTCGCTGGATTATGCGCAGCAGCTGCTGCACGCCAAGGATCTCGGCGAGGTGATGCGCATCCACAGCGAATATGTGCAGGCGCAGATGAAGGCGCTTGCGGAGCAGGCCAGCGAACTCGGCCAGATTGTCAGCCGCGCCGCGCTCGACGCCGCCAAGCCGAAGACCTGATCAGGCCACGGCGACATGTGAAAGCGATGATGATGCGCGGAACTGCGGTTCCGCGCATTGGTTCATGCATTATTTTGCGGCGTTGCACGCGGGTTTATATTGCGACGCACAATAGTTCGTGCTACTTAGGTCGAAGAAGGCGCAACGACGCGCCTTGATCGGCCGTCGCGCTGCCCGCATTCACGGCCTTGCGACGGCAAAATACCCCCAATTTCACGTTCTCGATTTCAAAAGGATGTCCGCATGTCCACGACCGATCCGTTCGCCTCGTCTGTGATTCCGTTCCAGCTGCCCGAGCAGGTTCGCGCCTTCGCGGAGAAGGGCGTCTCGCAGGCGCGCGAGAGCTACACCAAGCTGAAGGACGCCGCCGAAACCCATAACGGCACGATGGAGGCGGTGTTCACGTCGGCCAGCAAGGGCGCAACCGACTATTCGGCCAAGATGCTCGATATCGTGAAGACCAACACCAATTCGGCGTTCGACTTCGCGCAGGGCCTGGTCAGCGCCAAGACGCCGGCCGAAGCGCTCGAGTTGTGGACCTCGCACGCCCGCCAGCAGGTCGAGACCATGACCGCGCAGACCAAGGAGCTCGCCGAACTGACCCAGAAGGTCGCCGCCGAGACCGTCGAGCCGATCAAGGCCGGCGCCACCAAGCTGTTCACGCCCGCCGCCTGATCGCGGTTTGGCCGAATTGAAGCCCGGGCCCGCGAGGGTCCGGGCTTTTTCGTGCCGATGCATCGGCTTTCCGGGCCCGCGCGGCCTTGCCAAAGCAGGGCGTTGCACCTAGTTTCCGCCCCGTTCGCGACCCCTTTGCGGGGCCGATCAGGATGCAGTTGTAGCTCAGTTGGTTAGAGCGCCTGTCTGTGGAACAGGAGGTCGGTGGTTCGAGCCCACCCAACTGTACCAGCAAGATCAAGCACTTAATCCAAAATATCTTTTGAAGGCTGTTCTGCTTCGCAAATCTTTTCGCAGATGTGAGCCGGTTTTTAGCGTGCTTTCATAAGAGCTACACGTCGATCTGGTCGCAGGGCTTCCATTTTTCAGATGGGCGCTTCTCTGAACCGTCTCTTCTCGCTATTGCCAACCATGGGGGTTAGCCAAGCTCATTCTTCCAGCGCGTGATCAGGTGTTGCATTGCATCAACGACTTCGCCCAGCAGCTCACCAGCGTCATTGGCTAGCTCTGCCATTTCGACGGATTTTTCGTCAATTTCTGACAGGGTATACTCCTTAGTCTGTTTGCTAAATCTATTTTCCCGGAAAATTAGACGGCTAAAAGCGCGAGGGCCGTTCAATCCAATTTCTTTGAGTGACCATGAATGATGTCGTGCCGTATTTCTTTCAGGAGGTGGGCGCGCTCGACAATAGCCAGCGCGCGGTTGCGGTAAGGTTCCAGCAGTGGCTGCTCACCAAACTGTTTCCTGTAGAACGCTAACTTGCTTCGTAAAGAAACCGGGAACTGGGCGTCGTTTGGTTCGAAAGTCGCGATGATAAAGCCGTTTGACTTGTCAATTACCAGCTCAAACCAGGCCCAGCTCACAGCCATTTTTCCGATTAGCAAAAGAAAATGGTTATGCTCCGTCTTTTCCAGTTCGCGCTCTAAGTATTGAGTCAACTCGTTTTGCGTGATGCGCGATCCCTTCTCGCGCGTCGCCCTGTACATCGCTTTGATCAAATGGAAGATGTGCATGGCAAATAAAACCAAACATAAACAAGAGGCAGCGTCTCATGATTGCCGTGTGCGCATGAAGCCAAAGGCCGCCGCCACCGAGCCGCGCACGCCAACGGGGCGCGTGCGTAAAATTAGCTTCTTGGCTTCTTGGATTCTTGGCTCCTTGGATGATCCATGAGCGACAATCACTTATCAGGGCGTATGTCGGCGGTAATAGAGAAAACGAGCTTGGTCAGAGAAATCAGGATAAGCAGATGCCAAAGAAGGATCAGCATTCCGAACATATTCGCCAATGCTTGAGCTACAACGCCTCCGCTTAAAATGGGCTTGGTAGCGACCACGACCACCGCCGCAGAGAACAAGGAAATCAACCAGTAGGCATTGCTTTTTAGGTTGGCCCGGGATTTTGTCAGGCCTACCTTATTATATCGTTCTTCAATCTTATTGAACTCGAGGTGGATGCTGGCGATAGACGCTAAAGTGATCGCCAAAATAACGCCCAGCAAGGCAAGCAGCTCGTGGTTCACGAAGCTTTTCATGAAGGCATTTTCATCGCTGACCCACTCAGGTCGCGACGCCGCTATCGCCACGGACATCGCAGCAAATAGAGCTAACAGGCAATATCCGAGAGTTTTACTCATCAGATTATCTTAGCCAGTAGTGTGATAATTTGCCGGAGGAATTCATCGACGTTCTTACTGTGCGGCTCGATGTCGATGATAACGCGCTTGCTGTGTGCTTCCGAATTGTATACTTCGCCATCCTCTGAAACCGCTGTCAGCGTACCGGCTCCTCTTTCGGTGTAGTCCACGATGGAGCTAAGCCGGCTTGTCTGATGATTTAAGACGGTATCACTCTCCAACATGGTTTTGACGCGTGCAACGTTTTCGTTGTCGCGAAGGGATCGCATTTCTTCTTGAAAATCGTTTACATCGTCGAACATATTTGGAGTCGCAACATCGAGCGTGATGCTCTTGATGCGGTCTTTATGAGCTTTGGCAAAGCTCCAGAACGAACCTTCCTCCACGATTGAGAAGACTTCACCAGAATAGGGAGCCATTGGCATTCTATTCATCGACTTTATCAGTGACTTCCAAATGGCAAGGGGCTTACCGATGGAGCTGTTGTGCTCCATCACAATTTTCTGTCCATCTTCATGAGCGCTTGTGTCGACCATAACAAAGGCAGCTTGCCACGAAGGATGTTCTGTTGGTTCGAGACCTTCATTAGGCGGCGTTCGTTCGCGAATTAGTCGCTCGCGCGCAATCCAACCAAAAAGAATGTGCGGGAATTGAGGAGAAGCCGGCTCAGGCTTAAAAATAAACTCGTTATTGGCATGCAGAAAGCGGCGTTCTGCAGAAAGGTACTCCTTTAGCCATGCCTCTCTGGTCAGTTTTTCGTCGGCAAATAGATTAGTGAAGATCTTCATCGATACTCGAAGATAGTGCAGCTCCATAATCGCTTCCCCCGCTATTCATTCCTATCTGGCCGGAAAATTGATCGGCGTCTAGGCGGCGACGTTGCGTGACGGTATATCTTCTGGCATACCTTAGAGCATATCTTCTGGCATAGCGGGAGCTTATTTTATGAATGACAAAGTCTTGGAAAATCGACTTCGTCGGGTGGCGATCCGGAGAGGTTACCGCCTCGAGAAGTCGCGCCGGCGCGACCCAGGGGCCGTAGATTTCGGCGGCTATATGCTACTCGACGGGAAGACTAACGGCGTTGTCCTTGGCGGTTCACAGGACGCGCACCCCTACAGCGCTTCGCTCGCTGACGTGGAAAAATTCTTTCAGCACTAATGATTTTGGCCTCTGATCAGAGTGGTCTATGGCGCTGCCACGGCGCCTGATCGCGCCCCGAGCGTCCACCCTATAGCTGCGGCCGACATAGAACCGCCGTCCGAGCCATTCCGCGGCTTGGCGGCTCCAGGATGCCGGCAGGGCTGGCACCGACTAAGACACGGCTGTCTGACGGCAACAGAAGCCCGTCGCCGCCGGCAGGGTCATTCGTTGGGGTGGCTCCAGTAATAACCGGCGACCCCGTTCGTAATCCGCAAAACCGTGTCAGGTAATTCGCGGCCCGATTTCTTCGGGCACAGATGCGCCGTGGCAATCGACGCTGCGTTGCATGCGACCGCCGCATCCAGTGCAGGTGAATGTCTGCAACTCGCGCTCGCAAGGCTGCGGTGATCGGCGGACTAACGCCAGCGCGCGACCGCACGAGTCGCAGAGCAGCCGATCGTGAATGCCGAAATGGATTGATTTGAAGGACATGATTTCTTCCTCGCGTGATGGCGGGAGCTTCAAATCTCTCTGTCACCGAAAGTTACCAAAGGTCACTCGGCGATGGTCGTACTTACACCAGTTTGCGTAGCACGAGTGAGCAATATCATACATTCGGCCAATCTCCCGGCCCGTTCGATTACCTCGAGCGGTCATCCGTCCGGGTGGTTCGCGTAATAATCGACGACGCCGTCGTGAAGTCCGCCATCAGCGGTTACCGGGATCGCGCCGCCATTGGCCGAGACCGTTCCTTGCAGCCGAGTGGTCCACACGCCGTTGCTCTGGACCTCCACGCGGTACAGATTGCGCGGCTCTCCCCTGGACGAATTCGGCGTTAACAGGAGCGTCTGATCGGCGGAAGCCGTAAAAGCAACGGTCCCGGATGGCGCATCGGGAATTTCCATCTCGTCATCATCGAGCGTCGCCGCGAACGCCAAAGTGTTCCCGACGGGTCCCTGCGATCCCACGGTGCTGAATACGCGCAGACGGACATCGGAGAAGCCGGCACCGAGTGTCATAACGAGTCGAGCCGTTTTGCCGCGCTGCCAAGTGAAGTCGTTCGTCTGGATCATTGTCTCGTCTCCTTGAATTAGTTGTTCTGCGAATTACAATTGCAAGGATGGATGTCCGCCGCGGCCGGAGGAACGACGGCCCGCGGACACTGGAAGCAAACCCCCTGCGCTGCTCAGCTCCGGCGGTGTATGCCGGTATCCAACCTGCTTGCCGCGCCACGAAGGCACGCTGGCCGCAAGCTCTCGGTGTTATTGTTGCGACAGACACCGCCGAGTGGTCTGCCCCCGGCAGCCATCGTCAAGCCGCCGGGTTAACCCCTGCGCGATCCGGTGACCGCGAGGGGATTGGATGAGTCATGCGGCCACCGTCGCTTTCTTCGCGACGAAGACACCGAGGATCCCGGCGGGGGAAGCGTCTGAGCGGCGGCTGATCGTGTGGCCATCGCTCTCAAGGGCATCGATAAAGGCTTCCTCTTCGCGTTCCAGCGTCAGGAGCGTGCCGGCGATTTGGTCAAGCTTCTCTGCTTTGGCCTTGGCCGTCATGCGCAGCGCCTTCGGTAGCGCATCGATCTGCTCATGCAGCCGCTTCGTCAGAGCAGCCGGGTCCAGCCATGCGAGGACGGCGCCAGCATCCGGCTTTGGGTTGCCAAAAGTGTCCGCACTCCACGCCAGATCGAAGCGGCCGTGTTCGGCTGTCATGCGAGGGGTACCACGTTTGGCGAGCCACGCCACATGCTCGCTGGCCGCTGCTTTCATCTCCGGGATCGTTGGTGCGGCTGATTGCACGCGGCGGCGCTCGGCTTGCAGCTTAGCGATTTCGGCACGTAGCCGCGCCAACGCCTGCGTCTCGGTTTCACCGATATTGAGCTTCGCCCGGCTGTGCTTGGCCATTGTCAGCTCAACACCGGGGCCGAGCTTCGCCAGCCACTCCCGAACCCGAGCATTGACCCCGGCGCGGCTCTGATGCTGCGTCTGATACTCTCCAAGCTTGCCGCGCAGCCGCGCGATCTCGTGTTCCATGCTCCCAGCGGCGTCCTCCGGGGACGTCGCCAGCGCGTGGGACAGCTCGGCAATCCGCCGCATGGTCGCGGTGACCATGCTTTGGGCTTCGTGCTCCCGATCCTTTAGGATTGCCAGCTTCGCCGTCGCTGCAGCCGGGATGCTCATGCTGCACCCATGCGCCATGCGTCTCGCAACCTCTGATCTCGCCGGGCATAGCGGGCTTCACTGTCGGCCGTCAGAGCGACAGCGGAGAGTGCCGGCGCGGTCTGCGCAGCCGGCGCGGCAATTGGAGCTCGCGTGTTCTTCCACGCATCGGCAACCCGGCGGTCCCGAGCGGCATAAAGCTGATCCCGCGCATTGCGCTCCGCATCGGTCACCACCGCCAGCGCGCCGGGACGGTGTAGGACGGTTGGTAGAGCCTGATCCGCGAGGATGCGAGCCGTGATTGCGGAAGCATCGGCCGGTGCTCGGCTGGCGGCGTCCATCAACATGATCGGCACGCGCAACGATTGACCATCGCGAACGATATCGTCGTCATCGGTTAGGTGGTCGCCATTCTTGTCGATTTTTTGGTATTTCATCTGAACAGTCTCCCGCCGGCCACGTAGCTCCGCAGGCGTCCGGCATGCCACTCTGCGTTCTCTTCCCGTTCATTCCCCGAGCCAACCCAATTGAGGCTCGTGTCGTAGGCGTACTTCTTGATGCTGAGGCCGGTGATCGCGCCGGCCACCGCGTTGACCACGTCGTCATGCGCACCAGGCGAATGATCGATGCTGTCCTTCCCGCTACGGGCTGTGCGACGCTCCAATCCGGTGAGCTGCGCAATCAGGCGCGGATGGTCGAGAAGGTCCACCTTGCGGCTGTTGATCAACGGCAAGGTGTCTCGATATAAGTCGCTCTTCGGCTTGGCACTCGCATCATAAGCGATGCCATGTGTTCTGAACGGCTCCTTTACCCACTCTCCCGCGTAACGATCTCCGATGACGCGAGTGATGCCGTAGGATTTTAGCAGCGCTGCGAATTCCACCACAGCTTCGCTGGGTGAGAATGGCGGCTTCCGCTCCCGGATGGCGTCCAGCACGGAGATGCCGTTCTCGTTGTGAGCAATAGCTAGCGTCATACTGTCCGATGAACCGCCGGACGGATCGCAGAACGCCGAATAGACGACGCCGTCTGCTCTCCCACGCTCATAGACGCCGGCCGATACACACGCTTCCACGGCTTCTCGGCTAACGAAGGCTTCAATATCACTCCGGAACAGCGCGCCATACTCAGCGGCCGCACTCGCGGGATCTCTCGTATATTCGGCGTCAATGAAAGCTTGCGGCACGCTCGGGTTCATTTCTCGCGTGGCTGCTTGCCAAACGAGAACTGGATCACCATCAATGCCGAAATGTTTGCGATGGGCTTCGTAGAGAACGCCGCGCTTGGAATACGGCGAGCTGGCACAGAGCAGCATGGCTTTGCCACCCAGCGTCGCCATACCCGGCCGAAGCGCATTTTAGAACCTCGTAATCCGGTTCTGCGCTGTCCTCAGTGCTCCAAAACGCTAGCTCGTCCAGCAATGCTGCTAGAATTGTGTAACCGCGCACCGTTCGGAAGGAGCTTGTGGCGATCTCAATGCTGACGCCATTCGACAGGTCAAAACCCTCAGCCCATTCTCGACTGATCAGTCGCGCCAGCATCGGCACTTCTTTCAGCAACGCTGAAACGTAACGAAGGATCACGCGAGCTTGTTTGCGATCCGCTGCAATGATCAGGATCGTGCCGCGCTCCCCAGGCGACAGATACGGCCGATAGTTGAAGAAGGCGGCGAGGAAGACAGCGACGAGTGCGAGGATAAAGCTCTTTCCCGCGCGTCGGCCACAGACCAGCCAAGCTTCGCGTGCGATCTCCGCCGGTGGCTCATTTCGTCCCGTGCATTTGCGATAGAAGGCGAGCTGATCGGCATCCATCGGTAGCGCAAACAATGCAGCCAAGAAGGTTAGCCACGATCCCCACGTTGGCCGATCTGCGAACCATGCGCGAAACAGATGGGGATCATCGATGGCATCCAAGATCGACGGACCACGGGCATTGGTCGGTTTCGCTTTGACGCGAAGTGCGAGCTCGGCATCCGCCGGCTGAATTCTGACGCGCTCAATCATCGGCTCTGCTCCCGCGCTTCGATTGCGGCCAGAACACCCGTAGCCATGCGATTAGTTGGGAGTGCCACTTCATTGCGTCACCCGGATTGCTTTTCGAGCAAGATAGGTGCTGAGGTCGGGAGTGACATCTCGCGTTCGTCGCTTGATGCCAACCTCGCGAAGTAATCGGCGCAATGAGTTGCTGAGACGCTGATACAAATCCAGCTCGGGAGCGGTGACCCCCTCCGCATCGGTGAGCGCGAACTTGAATTCCATCTTCTCGAGGCTGATCATGATGACGGCCGCGCGGCGAACCAACGCTTGCTCGGCTGCGCTTAGGTTTTCAGCGCCGCCAAGATCAGCGGTATGTAAAGCAATTAGGTCGCGAAGTCTTCGTGAGTAAAAGCTGCGACCATCTACTTCCTTTGGAAGATGGCTCGTGCCATTAGTCACGCGGGACCTTCCGCATGTCTTGTCGTCGCGTGTTTTCTTTCGAGCTGGCATCTGCATCTCTCCGATGGAGAATTCCGCTCAATCATTAGCTTAAAAATTGCGAAAAGCGACCGGGATGATGAAATGCCCATGTTTATGCGGTGTTCTCGGGCTAAAGCTCCTGTCTCCATACCAGAAGATGATCAAAATGCATCTTTCGCCGGACACCGTTCCCCGCTTCCATCTAAAGTAACCGAGGGGCGTGTCTTTCGCTTTGTGCAGTCAATGATAGTATTCGTCTGTCAGAACTCATGAGGCGGCACGAGCTTCACATGTTTGAATTTTGTCGCGATACGGATCGTTTGAAAATAATCCTGCCGAAGGGCACCGACGGTTGTAACTGTCAGCTCGTAACCCATCTCCTTCAAATCTGCCATTTGGTCGTCTAGATCGATTTCCGGATTTCGCGCCAACATCTCTTTGATGAGGAGGGTGACGTTTTTGCGCGGACGCGGGTACTCCTCATTATCAACGCGTGATGCGGGCGGTGTCTTCGCGATCTTCCTCGGCTGGTGAGGTGTATCGTAAGCGTCTCCACGTTCGTGCCATCGTGATACTCTCGGCATAGCGTCCTGCTCCCTTTGATTAGTCGGGTGGTTCTAGGTGATCTCTGTATCCACGGTGCACATTCAAAAGATATTGGCTGCCATCTCCAATTCCGAGAGATAGCCGAGCTTGATCACGTATGGTCCCCTTCCATAGTTTCGTAAGAAGGTCTGCACGCTGATGTGTCCGTCATGTTCATCGGTGCCATAGAGCCGGAAGATGAACTTGCCGAGCCAATGATCTTCGGATGCTCTGCGGTGAAAGGGCGCTGATGGTGATTGCCGGCGTTTCCGCTTTGCATGGCGGTTGGCATGGTGTCTTCCGAGCCGTGCGTAATCGATATCGAGCAAATGGCCGGCATCTTCGAATTGCTGCCAATATTGCCGATGCGGGTAATTGATCGCATCGGTTGCGTTATTGATGCCGATACGGCTCAGGCTCGTTGTTCCTCTGCGGCGATCTTCGCAATGCCAGCAATCAACGATGCCATCGATCCGGCAAGGCTTCGACACATAGGCGGTGAGGTGGTTACCCTTCTTTCGCTTCGAGCCGGTCGAGATACCGCCATTTCCGAAATGCACATTCGTGCGGCTCTTGCGCTGGTACGGCTGGACGAGATGCTTTTCGAAGATCGCTAGCACGCGATATTTGCTGTTGTCGTCGTCGAATGTGAGATCGCTCGCCAGATCGGCTCCTGTCATCTTCACGTCATCGCGGCTGCCGAAGTATTCGAGCACCGCCGGCTGCGGAACGTGCACTTCGATCCGCTCACGATACGGCCAGATGTTGATTTGATAAGGCTCGCCACGCTTTGGACGCACCCATTCGCCGTGATAGCGCATATCGAGGTACTTGCAATTCGAGCGCAGCATCGCGAGATCGTCATCGGATGTGAGCGCCTCTTTCAGATATTTTACCTTGTCGAAATAGAGGTAGATGTCAGCCGGCCGGATGCCATGCCAGGGGGAGGGCTGCAAAGCTCTGGAAGGGGGGTCTGAAAGGTTCTCCGAGATGAAAGCGGGATCGGCGGGCGGCGGACGCTTAAATTTAATGACCGAGCAGCCAGCCGGTTTTTGCGGCTGGTTGCCGGATCGAGGCGGAGGCATTACTTTCGGTGGCATGGCGACGGTGTCCCTTCATGCTGTCGCAGCGATTGCGCCGTGCAGGGCGGCATTCGCAGGATCGGCTCCGCAGCAACCTATTTCGATGGGTTGCCGGAGCCGTTCTTTTTTGCGGGGTGCAGGGGATCAACCCTCAACGATAGTGAAGACATCAGCGCGCCGGTAGTAAACTTTGGCGGTCGTCTTGCCGGGGTTGAGCTTCACCGGGCGGAGCCGGCCGGCTTCTTCATAGCGAATGATCGTGGATTTATGGATGCCGCCGAGCATGCGGCACACTTGCTCCCGGCTATACAGAAGCTGATCATCGTCGAACGCTCGCACACGCTTATGGCGAGGGAGATTTCCGGCCGTTGAATTGTTCGATGGTTTTTCGGATCGCTGTGCAGACATAACGCAGTCCCTCTAGCCAGGCTGCCAATGGCAAGCCAAGTTCGATGAGGACCGCGCCAGTTGCGAGGCTAGGTGAGAATGCTGTGTAAACGGCTCGGGGATCGAACCCGCCGTCGCGCGTCAAGTGCGGCGCTCACGCTTCTGCTACCCCCGGGTTTCATCTTCCCGGTTCGGCGACGCTATCAAATGGCTCAAAAAGAATCAATCAGCCGATTGGCTGTGTAGATGGCGGTCTAAATTGATTAGCTGCTGGAGGTTGTCCACCACCCGGCGATGTTGGCGATGCCATCCGACTGCCACGTACGGCCATTCCAGTAGGTGCCAGCAAGCCGCCATTGGAAAACCCGCATTATGCTGTGCGCTGGGGCGGATCGGTGCCAATGACGTTGCAACCGTAGCATCGGAACACGGCCAGGCGGGTCTTGATCCCGATCTGGGGCAAATGGGCAACAAACGTCATAGCTTCTGCGCACCCGTCGCAGTCACGCTTCGCATCGTGCGGTCGAAAGCTGGCGTTCACGTCCACGTCCTGATGCGAAGCACGGCATTGTGCGACGGTAAAAGAATACAGGGAGATGCGGTCGGCGTCCATTAGAATTGATCAACGGAGATCGGCCGACGCATTCTTCGGAGCTAAGGCCGCGCGCTTGGCTTACCGTCTCGCGAGCGTAACGACATTGCCGCCAGCCGGATCGACGATCTGCTGAATGTGGCCGGACAGAGTGAGCAGCGCTTCCGACATCGGCTCGAAATAATCGTCCAGATTGTAAGTACCCTCGATGCCGGGGAGGGCATGGCCGAGGACCATCTCTGCGGTGCGCGGATCGATGCGCAACTTCGACATCATCGTGCGAGAGGTGCGGCGAAGATCGTGCAAGGTCCAACGCGGCATGTCATCCGGAAGGAGCTTTCTCATCTCGACCATTCCTTGCGAGAAGCTGTTGAACGACTTCTCGCCATATCGGCCGGCAAATACGTAGGGGCATCCGGCGAGCTTATCGATCTTGCCAATGATCGACATGGCGAGCGGTGACAGCCGCACCCTCCCGGCGTTTCCCTTTTCCTTGGGCTCGGTGAAGATCGTCCAGACATCGCCGTCCAGATCGGACCATCGCATCGTGCTGACTTTGTCGCGGCGTTGAGCTGTCAGCAAAAGCAGCTTCACCATCGCGCCATATGGGCCGAGCTTGCCGGCGGCATCCCAGACGAGCTTGATTTCGTCAATGCTGAGCTTCCGATCCCGGCTAGCGCGGTTCGCGCTCAGCGTCAGATTGGAGGGACAAGCATACCCGTCGTGCTTACCGTGAGCTTCGAAGTATCGCATGATCGTGCGGACGAGCGAGAGAACGGCGTCGGCTTGGCTATCGCCATTCACGGTGACAATGCTCTTTTGCTTTTTGTGCCGCGCTCGAATTTCGCGTCCCACGTCATCCTTCAGGGCAATGACATCCGAGCGCTTGATCTCTAAAAAGGGCCGGTCCCCAAGAGCAGGGTAGACGTGCTTTTCGAGCATCCGCTTCGCTTCTGGCAAGGATCGGAAGCTGGCTTTGCGCGCTCGCCATTCGAGATATTCCTCCGCCACGGCACGGAAGGTCTGAGGCGCATCCGTCTTTTTCGGATCGAGGAACGCCGCTGGCTTCGTGCGGAACAGCAGAGCGGCGCGGCGTGCTCCGGCAAGTGTCAGGTATCGCGGCATCTCTGCGCCGCTAGAGGGATCCGGAAAAGCTTCCTCGCCAACACCCTCCGGATGAAAGTTCCCGAGCTTGAAATATCGAGCAGGGCCACCCTTCACCGGATAATGGGCCACCGAGAAGCTTTTGGTGCCGCCGTAGCTCACATTCAGAACGAGACCTTTTTGGCCGCTGTCAAAGATGGTGAGGTTGGAACGCGGCTTGGTGCCAGTCCCAATGATCGCACCTTGCTTGGGTTTCGGCGGCGGCTTCATTCGCTCGATCCCGCGTTCCGTAAGCTGGCGGGACTCGTACTTGCGGCGCTTGGCAGCAATATCTTCGACGGCCATTGCGGTTCTCGCTTCGCAAATGTATTGCAAATGCAGGATGGCTGATTTGCCATGATCCGACGTGCATCAAGATGCATAGCAGTTTGCGGCTAAAGTATTGACTGTTCAATCAGAAATTGGGACAAGATGCTTAATGATGCATCGCCGTGAATAGAGAAAGCTTCTCCCTGTGGAACAGGAGGTCGGTGGTTCGAGCCCACCCAACTGTACCAGCCAACAATCCGCCCCACGCAACACGACGCCGCTCCCGCCGCCGCTCCGGTGCGGTGTGCCCGGTCACGATCGGAGACGACATGGCACGGACTGAGCTCGCGGATGCTGCCGTGGCCGTGATGGTCGAGGTGGCGCGGACTTCGGGGCTTGGCCTTGATCCAGCGACGCAGCAAGACCATCTCGACCGGCTGATCGCCGGCGGACTGGTTGTTATCCTTGATACGAACGCGCCGTCAGGCCGCACGCGCTATGCGCTGTCACCTGAGGGTCAGCGCTGGCTCGACGAGCGCGGCGTCGGCGCCAACGAGTCGTAAGGCTGCGGCCCGATCCCTCGCATGCGGCGCAAATCCCGGTTGCGAATCCGGCGATTTTCTCTCAGCCTGCCGTCAACAACAGGGCCGCTGGCCGGCCGTTGAACGGTCTGCGCAATGAGGGGAGCATCATGGCTGGAAGACTGACGCTGCAACTCGGCATGCTGGCCGCGACCCTGATGGCAATTTGCGGGGCGACCTCTGGCGCATCGGCCTATACGGCCGAGCAGGAGCAGGCCTGCACCGGCGATGCATTTCGCGTGTGCGGTTCGGCAATCCCCGACGTCGGCCGGGTCACCGCTTGCATGATTGCCAACCAGAGCCAGCTCAGCCCCGGTTGCCGCGCATTCTTCCGGCCGGTGCCTGTTCGCGCGACGACCGGGTCGATCCGCGCAGGACAACCGTTGCGCATCCAGCCCGGGCGGGCTGGCAAGCCGCGCAAGGCCGTGGCGGTGCGCCGCGCCAAGCGCAGCTGATCTGGCGAGCCGCGCTCTCCGGCGAAGCTGCTGCGATGCAACGCTTTCCGACGGCTGCCGTTAAAGGCAAGGCAAGTCACGTTGCAATCGGCGTCTGTGAACGGCATCCTTCGCGATCATGACCTTGCTTCTCGTTATGGAGCACGATCGGTGAGCATCGACCACAAGGCCGAACTGGACAGGCACTTCGCCTGGTTCGAATCCAAGCTTCCGCGGCGTGGCGCGCAATTCGCCGGCTGGTTGCGCAAGCCGTCGTCGCGCCTGGTGCGCTTCCCGCTCGGCCTGCTGCTGATGGTGGGCGGCGTGTTCAGCTTTCTGCCGGTCCTCGGATTGTGGATGCTGCCGCTCGGCCTGGTGCTCGTTGCGCAGGACGTTCCCCCGCTGCAGAAACCGACCGCGAAGACGCTCGGCTGGATCGAGCGCAAATGGATCGCGCGGCAGCGCAAGAAGGGCATCGATCTCGGCCCGGCGGCTGACGAGCCTGACGCAGCGAACGCCAATATCAAACCCGAGGCTGCAGAGCCGGCGCGGAGCATCACGCGCAGCTGATGCAGACATCCCGTCGCGCCATGCGACTCGACGTAGCAGGCCGCGTGCCCGACGTGGCCTGTTGTGACTCAAAAGACAGCCTGCAAGAAAAATCAACGCCTTGGCATGTCCGTTTGCGCACTTTTAACTTCCACGAATCAGCAGGCTGATTCACTTTCTGAAACTTGGGTCAATATCGGGAGGCCAGCCTATGAACGTCATCGTTTTTGCTTCGCGTAAAGGCGGCTCGGGAAAAAGCACCCTTGCTGCCCATCTTGCCGCGCACGTCCACAAATCATCGAAGCCCTGTCTGCTGATCGATGCCGATCCGCAGGGTTCGCTCACGCTGTGGCACAAGCTGCGTGGTACCAACGAGCCGGCGCTGAAGGCTGCGACGCGTTCGGTCACCGATCTCGTTGCGGCTGCCAAGCGCGACGGCATCGAATGGGTCTTCATCGATACGCCGCCGAATGTCTCCGCCGTCGTCGACGACGCCGTGCGCAATGCGACCATGGTGATCATTCCGGCCCGTCCCGGCGTGTTCGACGTCAACGCCGTGCAGGACACCATCCTGACCTGCCGCGCCGCGCGCAAGCCCTACGCGGTCGTGCTCAACGGTGCGCCGGCGCTGCGCGACCAGGTCGAGAGCCGCATCGTCACCATTGCGCGGGAGGCGCTTGCGAAGTTCAAGGCCCCGGTGTGGGGCGGCCAGATCACCAACCGTGCCGACCTTCTGATGGCGCTCGCCGAAGGCCAGGGCGCGCGGGAATATTCCGCCGAGGGCCGTGCGGCATCGGAGATCAGCCGGTTGTGGTCGGCGATCGAGCGATCCGTCAAGGCGATCCGCGGATCGGCGTCCACCAACGGCGCGATGCACAAACAGGCGGCCTGATCGCCTGCAGGACCGGATTGAGGCGCGCGGGTGGTCCGCGCGTTTTTGTTGTGCGTGGATGCGACGATGAGCGCGTCGTCGCAAAAAAAAGCCGGACTCGCGAGGAGCCCGGCTTGAGGTATTGGCCTTAGGAGGCCGACACAATCACCTTCCAAGAGGGATAACTGAAACTCCGCGCCACTGGAGGAGGGGGACAAAGCGCAGCGCGAACCTTCAGCGTGCGATCAGTATGGTCCGCCGGATCGCCGCGCAGCAACCGCCCCGGTCGCATGTCAGTCATGCGGGAGACCGGGAGCTTGCAGCCGGCTCAGCCCGGCCAGCGTTGCGCCTTGCTGACGATGAAATCGCGGAACACCTGGACGCGCGCCACGCTCTTCAACTCTTCGGGATAGACGAAATAGGTGTCGAGCTGGATCGAGTCGGATTCGCCGAACAGCTGCACCAGCTGGTTGGTGTCCTCGACCAGATAATCCGGCAGCGCAGCGATGCCGAGGCCCTGCTGGCAGGCCCGCACCACGCCGAGGATGTTGTTGACCTTGAAGAACGGCTCGCGCGGCCCGGAGCCGTTGCGCGCGGCGTCGATCAGCCAGTTGCGGTTCTGCAGATGCGGCGGCACCTGGGTGTCGCCCAGAATGATCAGGCGGTGGTTGTCGAGTTCCTCCAGCGTCCGCGGCGTGCCAAAATGCTTGATGTATTCGGGCGAGCAGTAGGCATGGAAGCCGATCGAGAACAGCTTGCGCTGGATCAGGTCGGGCTGGGTCGGCTTGCGGGTGCGGATCGCGACGTCGGCCTCGCGCATCGACAGGTCGAGTTCTTCGTCGGTGACGATCATCGAGATCCGGATTTCCGGATACAGCGCCGTGAATTCGCCGAGCCGCGGCACCAGCCAGTGGATGCCGAGCCCGGGCGTGGTCGTCACCTTGAGATCGCCGCTCGGCCGCTCGCGGCTGTCGGTGAGTTTTGCGCGCGCCGCTTGCAACTGCATGAAGACATCATGCGCGGTGCGAAACAGCAGATCGCCCTGTTCGGTCAGGATCAGGCCACGGGCATGGCGATGAAACAGCGAGACCGACAGTTCCTGCTCCAGCGCGCTGACCTGGCGCGACACCGCCGATTGCGACAGGCCGAGCTGTTCGCCGGCATGGGTGAAGCTGCCGGCCTCCGCCGCGGCGTGAAAAACCTTCAGCTTGTCCCAGTCCATGTCGCTCAATCCGCCGCGGGTTCGTGCCATGATTATTCGGCCGCCTCGCGCTCGCTGGCGCGCGCCGCGAGAAAGCGCTCGGCCTCGAGTGCCGCCATGCAGCCCAAGCCGGCGGCGGTGACCGCCTGGCGCCAGATTTCGTCGGCGACGTCGCCGGCGGCGAACACGCCGGGCACCGACGTGGCCGTCGAATTCGGCGCGACCTCGACATAGCCGGACGGCCGCAGCCGCAGCTGATCCTTGACCAGCTCGGTCGCCGGCGCGTGCCCGATCGCGATGAACACGCCGTCGGCGGGAATCTCCATGGTGGCACCGGACTTGACGTTCTTCACCCGCACATGGGTAACCCTGGCCGGGCTTTCGGTGCCGCAGATCTCGTCGACCGCGGAATCCCAGACCACCTTGATCTTCGGATGCTTGAACAAACGCTCCTGCAGGATGCGCTCGGCACGGAAATGATCGCGGCGATGCACGACGGTGACCGACGAGGCGAAGTTGGTCAGGAAAAGCGCCTCCTCGACCGCGGTGTTGCCGCCGCCGACCACCACGACCTCCTTGCCGCGGTAGAAGAAGCCGTCGCAGGTGGCGCAGGCGGAGACGCCGCCGCCCTGGAATTTGGCCTCCGACGGAAGACCGAGCCAGCGCGCCTGCGCGCCGGTGGCCAGGATCACGGTGTCGGCCAGATAGACGTCGCCACTGTCGCAGGTCAGCCGGAACGGCCGTTGTTTCAGGTCGAGTTCGACCACAAGGTCGGTGACGATCTTGGTGCCGACATGCGCCGCCTGCTTCTCCATCTGCTCCATCAGCCAGGGGCCCTGGATGACGTCGGCGAAGCCCGGATAGTTTTCGACCTCGGTGGTGATGGTGAGCTGACCGCCGGGCTGCATGCCCTGGATCAGGATCGGCTCCAGCATCGCGCGCGCGGCATAGATGGCGGCGGTGTAGCCGGCCGGGCCGGATCCGATGATGACGACTTTGGTGTGGACAGGATTGGGCATGCGTGTGTTCCCCTCTCTCAAGGGATATCGGCGCGCGACGCAGGATAAGCCGGCAAAGCCATCGCCAATGGCGGAAATCATTGGTTACAAGTCTAGGTCATCTGGCGAGCTATGCAAGAATTGCAATCCGCTATGGCAAATTTTCCACCAGAGTTGATCACTTGTGCGCTGCACGCGTAATAAAATTGCGCGACGTGCCGGGCCGCGCTAAGACTGTTGCCGCTTAGCCACTCGCCCGAACCAGGAAACGCCGTGTCCAAAAGCCTTGATGAGATCGACCTCAAGATTCTTCGGGAAATCCAGGCAGACGGCCGGATCACCAATGTCGAACTCGCCAAGAGGGTCGGGATTTCTCCGCCGCCGTGCCTGCGCAGGGTGCGAACCCTCGAGGAGCAGGGGTACATTCTCGGCTATCGCGGATTGCTCGATCCGTCCCGGCTTGGATTCGACGTCACGGTGTTCGCATCCGTACATCTGTCGAGCCAAGCCGAAGCGGATTTGCGCGGCTTCGAGGAGTTCGTTCGCGCCGAGCCGCTGGTGCGGGAATGCTGGATGCTGTCCGGCGAGATCGACTTCATCCTGAAATGCGTCGCGCCCGACATGGCGACGTTCCAAAGCTTCGTCGCGCATCTGACGGCGGCGCCGAACGTCCGCAACGTCCGGACGTCGCTGGTGCTGCGCAATTCGAAATACGCCGCAGCCGTGCCGCTGGAGCTGAAGTCGGCCGGGTGAGATGTTGCCGCTTCATGGACGTCGTCATGGCCGGGCTTGTCCCGGCCATCTACGTCCTGACTGCCGCAAAGACGCGGATGCCCGGCACAAGGCCGGGCATGACGGCTGAGATGATCAGGCCTTCTTCCGCAGCATCGCGTCGAGGCTGATCGGGCCGCCGCCTGCGGTCGCCAGATATAGGCATGCAAAGCAGAACAGGATCGCGCCGGTGCCGCCGTTGAGTAGCGGAAAGAACACCGGCGCCGCGCCCTTGAACATGTGGCCGATGAAGTACGCGCACGCCATCAAGCCGGACAGAACAAAGGCCACGGGGCGGGTGAACAGGCCGAGCATCAGCATCGCGCCGCCGATCAGCTCGAGCGTGCCGGCGACGGTGATCAGTGGCGGGATGTTGGCGAACATCGGCACCACAGGAAACTTCAGCAGCTTCGCGATGCCGTAGTGCAGCAACAGCAGCCCGGTGATGAAGCGAAACAGGCTGAGCGCGGTCGGCTGCCATTTCGCGGCGACGGTATCGAAGTTCATCGGAGTGTCCTGAGGTTGAGGCAAGCGGGATAGCAGCGGTGCGGCTATGAGGGCGACTGTATACGGGCACGTTGTGACAATTCAATCGAACCCTCGTCTGACGCCGCGCGCCGTGGTGCGAAAGGGCTGCGGTGCTCGACGCTGGAAGGACGTTTCTCGTTCGGCCCGTCCAGACAGCAAAAAGGCCGCAACGTTGCGGCCTTTCGCGTCCAACCGATGCAGCGGCGACTAGCGCCACTCCACCTTGGTGATCTCATAGGCCTTGGCGCCGCCCGGCGCGACAACCTCGACCGAGGCGCCCTTCTTCTTGCCGATCAGTGCGCGCGCCAGCGGCGAGGTGATCGAAATGCGGCCCTTCTTGGCGTCGGCTTCCGGCTCGCCGACGATCTGCCAGACCGCCTTCTTGTCGGTGTCCTCGTCGACCAGCGTTACAGTGGCGCCGAACTTGACGGTGTCGCCGGACAGCTTGCTGATGTCGATGATGTCGGCGCGCGCGAGCTTGTCTTCCAGCTCGGCGATGCGGCCTTCATTGTGCGACTGCTCTTCCTTGGCCGCATGATATTCGGCATTCTCGGACAGGTCGCCGTGCGAGCGAGCCTCGGCAATGTGCTCGACAATGCGAGGACGATCCACCGACTGGCGCTGCTTCAGCTCGACCTCGAGGGCGGCGTATCCGCCCGCGGTCATTGGTACCTTCTCGATCATCGATCCTGGTCCTTCAACGTGTTCGTCACGTGGTCACGTCATGTGCTCACACGAAACGCTCTTCAGCCTGTTCAGCGGAGATCGCGGTGCCTCGACCGCTAAACGCGGTGGCGGCAAACGCCGAAACAGAACACTTCCGCGGGTCGCGAGTTCCGGTTCGGGCGGTCGATCTTGCAATCGGACGGGGCCACGCCCCGGGCCGCGTCAGGCCTGGGAAAAGTAGCTCTGCAGGGTGCGGACCTCAAGATCCCCGCCCAGATAGGCACGGATGCCTTGCGCCGCGGCCACTGCGCCCGAAAGAGTGGTGTAATACGGAACTTTATGCAAGAGGGCAGCGCGCCGCAGCGACCGGCTGTCGGCCAGCGCCTGCGGGCCTTCGGTGGTATTGAACACCAGCTGGATCCCGCCATTGGTGATGGCGTCGACGATGTGCGGACGGCCTTCCAGCACCTTGTTGACCTTCTCGGCCGGCACGCCGTTGTCGAGCAGGAAGCGCTGGGTGCCGCCCGTCGCCAGCACCTTGAAGCCGAGCGAGACCAGCAGCCTCACGGCTTCCAGAATCCGGGTCTTGTCGCTTTCGCGGACCGAGACGAACACCGTGCCCTTGCGCGGCACCCGCGTGCCGCCGCCGAGCTGGCTCTTGGCGAACGCCACCTCGAACGAACGGTCGATCCCCATCACCTCGCCGGTGGAGCGCATCTCGGGGCCCAGCACGGTATCGACGCCCGGGAAGCGCGCGAACGGAAACACCGATTCCTTGACGCCGACATGGCCGAGTTCACGCTTCACCAGATTGAAGTCCGCCAGCTTCTCGCCGGCCATGATTCGCGCCGCGATCTTGGCGACCGGTATCCCCATCACCTTGGCCACGAACGGCACCGTGCGCGACGCGCGCGGATTGACCTCGAGCACGTAGATTTCGCCGTCCTTGATGGCGAACTGCACGTTCATCAGCCCGACCACGTCGAGCCCGAGCGCCATGTCGCGGGTCTGCTGCTCCAGCCGCTCGATCATCGCCGCATCCAGCGAGTGCGGCGGCAGCGAGCAGGCCGAATCACCGGAGTGGATGCCGGCTTCCTCGATGTGCTCCATGATGCCGACCACGAAGGTGTCCTTGCCGTCGCACAGGCAGTCGACGTCGATCTCGATGGCGTCCGACAGATAGCGGTCGAACAGCAGCGGATTGGTGCCGAGCACGGTGTTGATCTGGCCGGTCTTGTCGTTCGGGTAGCGCGCCTTGACGTCGCCCGGCACCAGCTCGGGCAGGGTGCCGAGCAGGTAGTCGCTGAGCTGGTTGTCCTCGCGGATGATCTGCATCGCGCGGCCGCCGAGCACATAGGAGGGTCGAACCACCAGCGGCAGGCCGAGCTGCGCCGCGACCAGGCGGGCCTGCTCGACCGAATAGGCGATGCCGTTTTTCGGCTGCTTGAGGCGAAGCTTGTCGAGCACGCGCTTGAAGCGGTCGCGGTCCTCGGCGAGATCGATGGCGTCCGGCGAAGTGCCGAGGATCGGCACCTCGGCGGCCTCCAGGGCACGCGCCAGCTTCAGCGGGGTCTGGCCGCCGAACTGCACGATGACGCCGTGCAGGGTGCCGTTGCTGCGCTCGGTGTCGATGATCTCCAGCACGTCTTCTGCCGTCAGCGGCTCGAAGTACAAGCGGTCCGCGGTGTCGTAGTCGGTCGACACGGTTTCCGGATTGCAGTTGATCATGATGGTTTCATAGCCGGCGTCGTGCAGCGCGAAGCAGGCGTGGCAGCAGCAATAGTCGAACTCGATACCCTGGCCGATCCGGTTCGGGCCGCCTCCCAGAATGATGACCTTGTTCTTGTCCGACGGCTGGCTTTCGTCGGCGGCCACGCCGGCGAACGGCGCCTCATAGGTCGAGTACATGTAGGCGGTCGGCGAGGCGAATTCGGCGGCGCAGGTGTCGATGCGTTTGAACACCGGGCGCACATCGAGGCTGTGTCGCAGCGCCTTGACCTCGGCTTCGGTGGTGCCGGCCAGCACAGCGAGACGGGCGTCGGAGAAGCCCATCGCCTTCAGGGTGCGCATGCCGAAGGCGTGGCCGGGCAGGCCGCTGGCCTTCACCTTGGCTTCCATCTCGACGATGCCGCGCATCTCCGCGAGAAACCACGGATCGATCTTGCAGGAGGTGAAGATCTCGTCGTCGGACCAGCCGAGCCGCATCGCCTGCGCGACCTGCAGCAGTCGGTCCGGCGTCGGGGTGCCCAGCGCCGCGCGGATCGCGTTCTTGTCGTCGCTGCGGCCGAGCCCGTCGATCTCGATCTCGTCGAGCCCGGTGAGGCCGGTCTCCAGACCGCGCAGCGCCTTTTGCAAGCTTTCCTGGAAGGTGCGGCCGATCGCCATCACCTCGCCGACCGACTTCATCGAGGTGGTCAGCGTGGTCGAGGCGCCGGGAAATTTCTCGAAGGCGAAGCGGGGGATCTTGGTGACGACGTAGTCGATGGTCGGTTCGAACGAAGCCGGGGTGGCGCCGCCGGTGATGTCGTTGGCGATCTCGTCGAGCGTGTAGCCGACCGCGAGTTGCGCCGCGACCTTGGCGATCGGAAAGCCGGTGGCCTTGGAGGCCAGCGCCGAGGAGCGCGACACCCGCGGGTTCATCTCGATCACCACCATGCGGCCATCGGCGGGGTTGACGCCGAACTGCACGTTGGAGCCGCCGGTCTCGACCCCGATCTCGCGCAGCACCGCCAGCGAGGCGTCGCGCATGATCTGGTATTCCTTGTCGGTCAAGGTCAGCGCCGGCGCCACGGTGATGGAATCGCCGGTGTGCACGCCCATCGGATCGAGGTTCTCGATCGAGCAGATGATGATGCAGTTGTCCTTCTTGTCGCGGACAACCTCCATCTCGAACTCTTTCCAGCCGAGCACGGATTCCTCGATCAGCACCTCGTTGGTGGGCGAGGCGTCGAGGCCGCGCTCGACGATGTCGAGAAACTCTTCCTTGTTGTAGGCGATGCCGCCGCCGGTGCCGCCCATCGTGAAGGACGGGCGGATGATGGCGGGCAGGCCGATCTCCGACAGCGCCATCAGCGCGGCGCCGAGCGCCTGCTCCTGGTAGCGCTTGCGGCGGTCGCTCTCGTTCAGCGTCCATTTCAGTTCGAAGGCTTCCAGCGCCTCGCCGGACAGCTTGGCCTTGTCGGCCAGATATTGCTCGCGGTAGCTCTTCTTCAGCGCGGTGGCATTGGCGAGCCGCGATTTCGGCGTCTCCAGCCCGATCTTGGTCATCGCCTCGCGAAACAGCTGGCGGTCCTCGGCCTTGTCGATCGCTTCCGCGGTGGCGCCGATCATCTCGACGTCGAATTTCTCCAGGGTGCCCTGCTTGCGGAGTGACAGCGCGCAGTTCAGCGCGGTCTGGCCGCCCATGGTCGGCAGCAGCGCGAAGCCGCCGGGCAGCACGTAGCGCTCCTTCTCGATGATCTTGGCGACGATCTCGGGGGTGATCGGCTCGATATAGGTCGCGTCCGCCAGTTCCGGGTCGGTCATGATGGTGGCGGGATTGGAATTGACCAGGACGATGCGGTAGCCCTCGTCCTTCAACGTCTTCACCGCCTGGGTGCCGGAATAATCGAACTCGCAGGCCTGGCCGATCACGATCGGACCAGCCCCGATGATCAGGATGGTGGAGATGTCTGTTCGTTTGGGCATTCAGTCTCGCTTCGGCGGGCGGAATTTCGGCACAAAAAAAGGGCGCGCGACCGCGCGTCCCTTGACTCGACAAGCGCCAGGCGTCCCTCGCGCGCGGGGTGTCTTTAGACCAGTTTTTGCAGCCGCGAAAGACTTTAAAGCCCGTGTCCCCGGCAAATCGGAACCCGCTGAAGCCTCCATGATGCGGGCCTGCCGAGCCGAAGCGGCAAAGCCGCGAAGGCTGGAGGCCCGGCCTGGATTTGAACCAGGATAAGGAGCATTGCACTGCCCCCGCGTAGAGCTCTTTCCGCCACCGGGCCGGGTAAATCGTTACCCGGCCGGCCACAGGAAGGCTACGTTAAGCGGTTGTTAACCCTAACCAAGCGGGATCGACGCTCGACCAACGGTCTCGAAATCACGAACTCGTGCGGCAAACCCTGTAACGGGCCGCGAAATGCCGCGTATCTTGCTTCACACAGCGCTGCGCGGCTCCCGCCGCCTGCCGATCGACCCAATGAGGTTTCCATGCGCCGTCATGTCTTGAATTCGCTTTCGCTCTGCGCGGCTGCCGTTGGCGCCGTGGCCCTGTCGCTCGTCGCCGTCGGACCCTCGCGGGCATCCGAGGAGGCGGTGGTCATCCCGGCGCCGGCGCTCGACGCCAAGCCGGCTGACGGCCTGCAGACGGCCGTGCTGGCCGGCGGCTGCTTCTGGGGCGTGCAGGGCGTTTTCCAGCACACCGCAGGGGTGGTCAACGCCGTGTCGGGCTACGCCGGCGGCAGCAAGGCCAGCGCCAATTACACCATGGTCAGTTCGGGGATGACGAACCATGCCGAGGCTGTCGAGATCAAATACGATCCGAAGCAGATCAGCTACGGCAAGATCCTGCAAATCTTCTTCTCGGTCGCGCACGATCCGACCCAGCTGAACCGGCAGGGGCCCGATAGCGGCGCGCAATACCGCTCGGCGATCTTCACGACGAGCGACGAGCAGAAGAAGGTGGTGGATGCCTACATCGCGCAACTCAACGCCGCCAAGGTTTACAAGAAGCCGATCGTCACCAAGGTCGGGCCGCTCGAGGCGTTCTATGCCGCCGAGGACTATCATCAGGACTACCTGACGAAACACCCGAACCAGTCCTATATTGTCATCAACGACCTGCCGAAGATCGAGAACCTAAAGAAGATCTTCGCGCAGAACTACATCGAAAAGCCGACGCTGGTGAGCAACGCGAGGGCCACCAACTGACGGCATGAAAGGGAGACCTGATGTCCGACACCCACACCAAACCGGGCAAGGTCGAGAAGAGCGAAGCCGAGTGGCGCCGCGAATTGACGCCGATGCAGTACGCCGTGCTGCGCGAGAAGGCGACCGAGCGGCCGTTTTCCGGCGAATACGAGCATGAGCAGACGAAGGGCATGTATGTCTGCGCCGGCTGCGGCGAGACGCTGTTCGAGTCCGACGCCAAGTTCGACTCCGGCTGCGGCTGGCCTAGCTTCACCGCACCTGCCGTCTCAGAAAATGTGGCCGAGGAACGCGATATCAGCCATGGCATGGTTCGCACCGAGGTGCTGTGCGCCAAATGCGATGGCCATCTCGGCCACGTGTTCCCGGACGGCCCCGGACCGACCGGGCTGCGCTATTGCATCAATTCGGCGGCGCTGAAGCTCGAGCCGAAATAAGCTTCTTTCGCATCTGAACAGCCCGCAACGTCGTTGCGGGCTGTTTGCGTGCGGATTCCGAGCGCAACGGTACTTTCTGCGTCGATGATTGTCCGATAGGCGACAAATTCACGGAACGCGTTGATCGCGTGGAACTTATTCCGTGGGTCGCGGCCTCGAAGTGAATTCAGCATGTGCGACGGGAAGAGTCGCATTTTTGCAGGATGTGCTTATATTGGGGTCAGTCCTGAAATGATGTCCCTGGCGACCGCCTGGCCTGTTCGGCCCCGCGTGACCCGTTCCTCATTTCCCATCTTTTCAAGGAAGGTCAGTGACCCATGGCATTCAGCTACAACACCGCCGCAGAACTGTTCCCCGCCGCGATCCGCAAGAAGAAGCGTGCCGGTTTTGCCTATCGGCGTTTCGATACCGCTGCGGCGGCCGTACAGTTTGCGATCGAGGAATTGCCGGCGGATTCGTTGAACGGTGCGTATCTGCAGGTCGACGAAGCACGGTTTGACCAGAGCGGCATCCGTACGCTGTACGAAAGCGAAGCCTTCCCGCTCGAGCGCCGCGCGCCGGTGGCCGAACCGGCCGCGACCGAAGCCGACCAGGACGCTGCGTAAGCAGCGTCCCACGGCGTCAGCGCTGCTTGTCGAGCCAGCGCCGCAGCATGCGGATGTTGCGCATGTTGGCCTTGAACATCACGTCGAACGCGTCGCCAGCCAGCGGCACCACACCGACCACGCCATCGACCGCGACATTGCCGAGCATGCGCGCCGTGAGATACCACGGCGCGCCGATTGCGCGCGCCTCGCGCACAATCCAGAGCCCCATCGCCGTGGTGATGATGTCGCCGACCACCGGGACCAGGCCGATCAGCCCGTCAATGCCGTAGCGCATGTTGGTGCCTGGAATGACGAACGCGACGTCCAGCAGTTTTGCCAGCGCTTCGATGCGCGCGATCCGCTGCTCGCGGGTCAGCCCGGCGCCGAAGGTGTTGTTGCTCCAGCCCCGAAAGTCGAACGCCTGACCGCGCAAAGCCTCGCGCGGCACTTCGCGGCCGTCCTGATCGATGATCGGGCCCTGCGCGGGCCGGCGCCGAGGACGCGATCCGGGGAATGTCTGTTGGTTCAGCATGCCGTCGACATGGGGTGCCACGAGGGGCCTCGCAAGTTGCGTCACGCGGTCGCTTTGCCGCGCTGACACAACGGGGCGCGGCACCATAAGTTTCACCTCACTCACACCACCTTGGCCTGCCGCAGCTTTGCGACTTCATCCTCGCCGAAGCCGAACTCGTCCAGCACTTCGTCGGTCTGCTCGCCGAACTCCGGCGGCCGCGCTGCCATCCGGCTCGGCGTGCGCGACAGCGTCACCGGCTGCGCCACCAAACTGAGGTCGCGGTTGTGCTCGTTCGGCACGTCCTGCGCGATGCCGAGGTGTTTGACCTGCTCGTCCTCGAACATCCGGTCGATGGAATAGATCGGGCCGCACGGCACGCCTGCGGCGTTCAATTCGCTGACCCAGGTCTCGGTCGATTTCAACACGGTGCACGCGTTGATCCGGGCGTTCAGCGCGTCGCGGTTGGCGGAGCGGGCAGGGGCGGTGGCGTAGTCCGGGTCGCTGACCAGTTCAGGCGCGCCGATTGCCACCGCGCAGCGCTCCCAGATCTTGCCGCCGGTGGTGGCGATGTTGATGTAGCCGTCGGACGTTCTGAAAACGCCGGTGGGAATGCTGGTCGGGTGGTTGTTGCCGGCCTGCTGCGCGACCTCGCCCTCGAGCAGCCAGCGTGCGGCCTGGAAGTCCAGCATGAAGATCTGCGCCTGCAAAAGCGAGGTCTGCACCCACTGGCCCTCGCCGGAGACGTCGCGCTCCAGTAGCGCCGTCATCACCCCGAGCGCGCAGAACAGTCCGGCCGTAAGATCAGCCACCGGAATGCCGACCCGCATCGGACCCTCGCCCGGCGCGCCAGTGATCGACATCAGGCCGCCCATGCCCTGCGCGATCTGATCGAAGCCCGGGCGCTTGTGGTAGGGGCCGTCCTGCCCGAAGCCGGAAATGCTGCCGAGCACGATGGCGGGATTGATCGCGCGCAGGCTCTCATAGTCGATGCCGAGCCGCGCCTTCACGTCGGGGCGGAAATTCTCCATCACCACATCGGCCTTCGCGACCATGCGGCGGAACACGGCCAGGCCCGCGGGATCCTTCAGGTTCAGCGTCATCGCGCGCTTGTTGCGATGCAGATTCTGGAAATCCGAACCGCTGCGCGGACCGCCGGGCTGCTCGCCGGCGGCATCCTCCGTCAGGGCATCGATCTTGATCACGTTGGCGCCCCAGTCCGCGAACTGACGCACTGCCGTGGGTCCCGACCGCACCCGGGTCAGATCGAGCACGGTGAAACGGGACAGCGCCGTCGATGCACGGGGAAAGGCCATTCAGGGCTCCGGACTTGAACAGAGGGGCTTCGCCGATCTATCCTTTGAAGCATCGGGCGCAAAATTCAATTCCCAATCCGGCGTCTTATTTTCCCCCGCCCTCGCGCAACGACATGCTTTGCCGCGCGGCGCCATTCCCTCGACGATCCGGACAATGCTGTTTTACGAGCCGCTGTTTCTCACGCTGTTTCCGCTGCTCTACGTGGTGTATTTCACGGTCGACGGAGACCGTGCCAAGCGCTGGGTGCTGCTGATTGCCAGCACGCTATTCTACCTGTGGGGCGAGCCGGTGTTCGTGCCGCTGGTGCTGGCGTCGTCGCTGCTGGATTACCTGCTGACCAACCGGCTCGCGGCGTCGACCAATCCACAATTGCGCCGCGCCTTGCTGACGGTCGGCGTCGTTGGCAACCTGGCGATCCTCGTGGTTTACAAATACACCGACTTCGCCATCGAAAATCTCAACACGCTGTCGACGGCTTTGGGCGGCCCGAGCTGGTCGCTGCTGCACATCGCCCTGCCGATCGGCGTGTCGTTCGTGGTGTTCGAGAAGATCACCTATCTGGTGGACACTTATCGCGGCGTGTCGAAACCGGCACCGCGGTTTTCGGATTACTGCCTGTTCGTGCTGTTCTTCCCGAAGCTGCTGGCCGGGCCGATCCTAAAATATCACGAGATGGATCGCCAGATCGCCAATCCGCCGGATTTTGCCTGGGACGATTTCTGGCAGGGCTTTCTGCGGTTCGCCCGCGGCATCTTCAAGAAGCTGCTGATCGCCGATCCGCTGGGGCGCTGCGCCGACCAGATCTTTGCCGCCGATCCCTACGGACTGGGAATGGGGTATGCCTGGCTCGGCATGGTCTGCTTCACCTTGCAGATCTACTTCGACTTTTCAGGCTACTCCGATATGGCGATCGGCATTGCGCGAATGCTGGGCTTCCGGCTCCGCGAGAACTTCAACATGCCCTACATCGCCCGCTCGCTGACCGACTTCTGGCGGCGCTGGCACATCTCGCTGACCACCTGGATCCGCGACTATCTGTACATCCCGCTGGGAGGCAACCGCGTCAGCCCGTTGCGCATCTACCTCAACCTCTGGATCTGCTTTCTGCTGTCCGGGCTGTGGCACGGCGCCAGCTGGAATTTCGTGCTGTGGGGCGCCTATAACGGCCTGTTCCTGACGCTCGACCGGCTGTTCCTGGAGAACGCATTGAAGCGCAGCGGCGCGGTGGTCGCGACCGTTGTCACCTTGCTGATCGTGATGGGCGGCTGGGTGATCTTCCGCTCCACCTCGCTGCCGCATCTCGGCGGCTACTTCGCCTCGCTGCTGGGCCTTACGGCGCAGACGGTTGAGCTGACAATCCGCCCCGAGGTGCCGCTGACCATCGCGCTCGGCGTGACACTCTCGCTGCTGCCGGCGCTGCCGCTGTTCGGCGCGCTGCAGCGGGTCTGGCGCGAGACATTCACGCTGCGGCTGGCGGGTGATCTGGGACTGGTGGTGCTCTACGTCGTGGCGGTCGCCCGCGCGGTTGCGATCCCGTTTCAGCCTTTCATCTATTTCAGGTTTTGATGATGGCAGCGCGCGGGCAATTGCGATGGTGGTTCGCGGCATTCATGTTGCTGCTTCCGCTGACCACGGCGTGGAATCTGGCCGTGATGTCGTCCTATCCGAAGCTGGCGATCAAGGTCGGCCGCAAGCTCGACGGCGTGACCGCGCCGGTCCGGCCCGAGTTTTCGTGGGCTTCGATCCGCGACGGGAAATTCCAGCGCGCGGTCGCGGTGCTGGTCGGGGAGGCGCTGCCGGTCAGGCCATTCCTGATCCGCGTCAACAATCAGGTCGCGTTCTCGCTGTTCGACGAACTCAACGTCCCCGGACTGATGATCGGAGAGCAGCGGCAGTTGATCGAGGTCAGCTATTTGACCGAGTATTGCAGCCGCAGCGAAGGCATGGCCGAGACGCTGGCCGATCGCATGATTCCAAGACTGCTCGGCATCCAGGACTACTACAGATCGCGCGGCGGCAATTTCCTCTACGTCATCTCGCCGTCGAAGGCGGCACATCTGCCGGAATATTTCATCGGCAAGATTGACTGCCCGAATTCGGTCGCGGCGCGAACCACGATGATCCCGGATTATGCCGAACGCCTGCGCCGCGCCGGTGTCGCGGTGTTCGACGCCGCCACCTTCACGCACAGCCTGAAAGGCAGTTACCCGGTCGAGCTGTTCCCGCGCAGCGGCATTCATTGGGACAAGATCGGCGTGGCGCGCGCGTCGATCGAGATCGTCAAGGCCGTCAACGCACAGACAGGGCAGGAGACGCTGCGGCCGTTCAGCTTCGACTATGTCGTGGGAGGCCCACCGACCGGCTCCGATCGCGACCTCGCCGACCTGATCAACGTGCTGGTTCCGCCGCTCGGATACGAGACGGCGAAGCCGACCTATCGGCCGGACAATGGCTGCGAGCGACACCCCGCGCGCCTGATCGACGCCGCCGTGGTCGGCGGCAGCTTCATGTACGAGCCATCGGAGTTATTGACCCACGCGGCCTGCCTGAGCCGTCTGAACCTGTTCTTCTATCTAAAGATGGCGCGCTATGCCGGCTCACCGCGCTTGCGCGAACAGCAGTCGCTGTCCGACGCCGACCTCGCGCCGTTGCGCAACGTCAAGCTGCTGGTGCTGGAAGAAAACGAACAGACGGTCGGTCGATCGAACTATGTCGAGCCGCTAAGCCGGATTCTGGCCCGGCCGTAGATGTCATGGCCGGGCTTGTCCCGGCATCCACGCCTATGGCGTCGTGGTCGTCTCAAGACGTGGATGCCCGGAACAAATCCGGGCATGACGAACGAGAGACCTTGCCGTTCCTCGATCAGATCGTCTGGTTGTAGGCGCCGACTTCGGGATGGGTACGCAGCACAACGTTCATCGCCTCGAACATGTCGTACATACGCTGCTCCGACACCGGGCTTTCGACCACCACGACCAGCTCCGGCTTGTTCGACGACGCCCGCACCAGCCCCCAGCTGCCGTCGGCGCAGGTGACCCGCACGCCGTTGACGGTGACGAGATCGCGGATCGGCTGGCCGGCGACAAGGTCGCCGTTCGTCCGTGCGGCTTCGAAATGCTTCACCACGGCATCGACCACGCCGTATTTGGTCTCGTCGGCGCAATGCGGCGACATCGTCGGCGACGACCAGGTCTTTGGCAGGGCGTCCTTGAGGTCCGCCATGGTCTTGCCCGGTGCGCGGTCGAGCATCTCGCAGATCGCGATCGCCGAGACCAGGCCGTCGTCATAGCCGCGCCCCAGTGGCGCGTTGAAGAAGAAGTGGCCGGACTTCTCGAAGCCGGCGAGCGCCTTGGTCTCAAAGGTCCGGCGCTTCATGTAGGAATGGCCGGTCTTCCAATACGTTGTTTTCGCGCCTTGAGCCTGCAGGACGGGATCGGTGACGAACAGCCCGGTCGATTTCACGTCGACCACGAAATGCGCATCCTTGGTGATCGCCGACATGTCGCGGGCGAGCATCACGCCGACCTTGTCGGCGAAGATTTCCTCGCCGGTGTTGTCGACTACGCCGCAACGGTCGCCGTCGCCGTCGAAGCCTAGGCCGACATCGGCCTTGTGCTCCAGCACCGCGTCGCGGATCGCGTGCAGCATCTCCATGTCTTCGGGATTCGGATTGTACTTCGGGAAGGTATGATCGAGCTCGGTATCGAGCGGGATCACCTCGCAGCCGATGGCCTCCATAACCTGCGGCGCGAACGCGCCCGCCGTGCCGTTGCCGCAGGCCACCACCACCTTCAGCTTGCGCTTCAGCTTGTGCTTGCCCGTCAGGTCGGCGATGTAGCGCGCCGGATAGTTGTCGTGGAAATGGTAGCTGCCGCCGGCCTTGTTCTTGAACTCGGCGTTGAGGACGATTTCCTTCAATCGGGTCATCTCGTCGGGACCGAATGTCATCGGCCGGTTGGCGCCCATCTTCACGCCGGTCCAGCCATTGTCGTTGTGCGAGGCGGTCACCATGGCGACGCAGGGCACGTCGAGATCGAACTGGGCGAAATAGGCCATCGGCGTGACGGCCAGGCCGATGTCATGAACCTTGCAGCCGGAGGCCAGCAGGCCAGTCATCAGCGCGTATTTGATCGAGGCCGAGTAGCTGCGGAAATCGTGGCCCGTGACGATCTCCTGCTTCTGGCCGAGTTCCGCGATCAGCACGCCGAGCCCCATGCCCAGCGCCTGTACGCCCATCAGGTTGATCTCCTTGCCGAACAGCCAGCGCGCGTCGTATTCGCGAAAGCCAGTCGGCTTCACCATCGGGCCGGATTCATAGCCATAGGTGTTGGGCAGCAGTTCGGGCTTGGGCGTCGGAAACATGAGATGCCTTTGAACAATGGTGCGTGCTTCAATCCGCGCGGCTATAGCCGATGGCGGCGGCCCTGAAAAGGTGGGCGAAGGCGCTCAGGAGCGCCGATAATCGTCGTCGAACCGGATGATGTCGTCCTCGCCGAGATAGCTGCCGGTCTGGACCTCGATCAGTTCCAGCGTGATCTTGCCGGGATTTTCCAGCCGGTGCGTGGCGCCCATCGGGATGTAGATCGACTCGTTCTCGTGCACGGTTTTGACCCGTTCGTCGATGATGACCTGCGCGGTGCCGCGCACCACGATCCAGTGCTCCGAGCGGTGGTGGTGCTTCTGCAGCGACAGCCGGCCGCCCGCCTTGACGACGATGCGCTTGACCTGATGGCGCTCACCGGCATCCAGCGCCTGATATGAGCCCCAGGGCCGATGTACGCTGATGTGCTCTTCGGTGATGCCGGGGGCGACCGACTTCAAGGTCGCGACCAGTTGCTTCATGCCGTTGCCGCTGTCGTGCCGCGCCACCAGGATGGCGTCCTGGGTGGCCACCACGATCAGATCCTCGACGCCCTGCAGCGCGACCAGGGCCTTGTCGCTGGTCACGCTGCAATTGCGCGACTGCTGAAACACGGCGCTGCCTCGCGCGGAATTGCCGTCGCCATCCTTGTCGGACAGATCCCAGACGGCGCGCCACGAGCCGACGTCGGACCAGCCGTAGGACACGGCGATCACCGACGCGCGCTTGGTTTTCTCCATCACCGCATAGTCGATCGAGATCGGTGTCGCGGCTTCGAAGGCGGCACGGTCAAGAACAAAAAATCCAAGGTCGCTACCGGCGGCTGTTACCGCGCGCTCGATGGTCGCGATGCTTTCGGGGTCCACCGAACGATATTCATCGAGCAGCGTGGATGCGCGGAACATGAAGTTGCCGCTGTTCCAGAGGTAACCGTCGGCGACGTGCCTTGCAGCTGTGTCCTTGTCGGGCTTCTCGACGAATTGCGCGATCGGGCGCACCTCGGTCTGGTCGGACGTGTCGGGGCGAATGTAGCCGTACTCGACCGACGGGGCATCGGGCTGAATGCCAAAGGTGACGATGCGTCCGGCCCGCGCGGCGTCGAGGCCGGTGCGGCATGCCGTAACGAAGGCGGGGTTGTCGGTGACGACGTGGTCGGCGGCGAGCGCCAGCACCGTGGCGTCTGGGTCGCGCTGCGCGGCGAAGGTTGCCCCGGCCGCGATCGCAGGCCCGGAATCGCGCTTGACCGGCTCCAGCAGGATATCGGCCTCGAGCCCGATCTCCGCGAGCTGCTCGCGAACCATGAAGCGATAGGCGAAGTTGGTGATGACGATCGGCCGCTCGAACAGGGTCGGATCCGAGACCCGCAGAAGGGTATCCTGGAAGGTCGATCGTTCGCCGAACAGCGAGATGAATTGCTTGGGACGGCCCTCGCGCGACGCGGGCCACAGTCGCGTTCCGGACCCGCCGCACATGATCAATGGTATGATACGCAACGTCTTCCCCTCGCCATCTTGAGGCCCGCAGTAGCATGCAGCCGGGACCCGTGCAAATTGCGCTTTCTGGGCGAATTCAGGGTGGTCAGCCGAACGTGATCCATGACGCAACCTCCCTCATCCGTCGGCGCATATTGCGCGATGGGCGATCTTGACGGACGCGGCGATGGCCGTGTTGATGCGCCGGAATAGGAGCCTTTTATGCGAAGCCTGGTACTCGGCGCGAGCGGGATCGTCGGCGGTCATATCGTCAAACAACTTGTGCTCGACGGCGAGCGGCCGCTGGCGGTCTCCCGCGCGCCGCAGCCCGCGTCCGACGCGGTCGAGTGGCTGCAGGCCGATCTGGCTCACTTCGATGCCGTGCAGCTTCCCGACTTGTCGACGGTGTTTTGCACGGCACATTCCGCGCTGCTGGCCAAGGCGCTGCCGCGATTGCACCAAGCCGCCTTGCGCCGCGTCGTTTTGTTCACCTCCACCAGCATCGTGACCAAGATCGACTCCGAGATTGCAGCCGAGCGCGACGGGCTGCGGCGGCTGGCGGAGGGCGAGCAGCAGACCATCGCGCTGTGCGAACAATTCGGTGTCGGCTGGACCGTCCTTCGCCCCACCATGATCTATGACGAGGGACGCGACGCCAACGTCTCACGCCTTGCCGGGCTGATCCGGCGTTTCGGCGTGATGCCGCTGTCCGGCATGGGCGGCGGCCTGCGGCAGCCGGTGCATGCACAGGACCTCGCCATCGGCGCGTTGCAGGCGGCACGGAGCGACGCGGCTACCAACAAGATCTACGCGCTGCCGGGAGGCGATACGATCAGCTATCGCGAGATGGTGGGGCGGATCTTTGACGGGCTTGGCAAGCCGAGGCGGATCGTGCCGGTGCCGCCGGCTCTGTGGCGGGTGGCGTTCGCGGCTGCCCGGCAGATGCTTCCCAACGCCAATGTCGCGATGGGCGATCGCATGTCGAAGGACATGGTGTTCGATGCCACGCCGGCCATCCGCGATTTCGGTTGGGCTCCGCGGGGATTTCGCCCGCGGTTCGAATGATGGTCGGGGACGTGTTGTTACTCGCGTAGCTTCTGTTCGAAGTAGGCGATTGTGCGCTTCAAACCTTCCTCGAGCTGGATTGTCGGATTCCAGCCGAGCGTTTCGCGGGCGAGGGTGATGTCGGGGCGACGCTGCTTCGGATCGTCCTGCGGCAGCGGCAGGAATTCGATGCGGGAGGACGAGTTGGTCAGCTTGATGATGGTTTGCGCCAGCTCCATCATCGTGAACTCGCCGGGGTTTCCAATGTTGATCGGGCCGGTCACGTCCACATCCGTCTTCATCAGCCGCAGCGCGCCCTCGATCAGGTCGTCAACGTAGCAGAACGACCGCGTCTGCTGGCCGTTGCCGAACATAGTTATCGGTTTGCCGTTCAATGCTTGAACGATAAAGTTTGACACCACCCGGCCGTCGGCCTCGTGCATCCGAGGGCCGTAGGTATTGAAGATCCGCATCACCTTGATTGGGAGGCCATGCTGCCGCCAATAATCGAAGAACAGTGTCTCGGCGCAGCGCTTGCCTTCGTCGTAGCAGGCCCGCGGGCCGATCGGATTGACGTGACCCCAATAGGTTTCCGGCTGCGGGTGGATGTCGGGATCACCATAGACCTCGCTGGTGGAGGCCTGCAGGATCCGGCATTTCAGCCGCTTGGCGAGCCCGAGCATGTTGATCGCGCCGTGCACGCTCACCTTGGTGGTTGCCACCGGATCGAACTGGTAGTGGATCGGCGAAGCCGGGCACGCAAGATTGAAGATGGCGTCGACCTCAACGAACAGCGGCACGGTGACGTCGTGACGCATCGCCTCAAACAGCGGATTGTTCAGCAGAGGGGCGATGTTGGCCCGGCGCCCCGTAAAGTAGTTGTCGACACACAGCACCTCGGCGCCCAGCGCGATCAATCGTTCGCAAAGATGCGAGCCCAGAAAGCCCGCGCCGCCGGTCACGAGGATACGTTTGCCCTGATACTGAAATTCCATGCGCTCCTCCGCCGCTCGTGTCCCGATTCGGCGTGAGCGGCCATGACGGGACGGGTATCTGTGTCGATGGAGACGGCCACCGCTGCAGGTTGGCGCGATGCCATGCCTACGCCGGACGGTTCTCCATCTTTCGGTAAATGTCGATGACCGCAGCGGCGCTGTGGCGCCAGCTGAAGGTCGCGGCCTGCGTCATGCGTCGCCGCCGTTCCATATCGTGTGGCGCGGCATTGCGTGGGGCTGCACGCATCATCACATCGGTCCACGCATCGACGTCGGTCGCGGCCACCCTCGCGGCGAGACCTCCGGAGATTTCATCCATCGACGTCTCCGCACTGTGCGCAACAGCGCTACCGCATGCCATCGCCTCAACCACCGGCATCCCAAAGCCTTCATAGATCGACGGAAAAAGCAAAAGCCGGGCGCCTTCATAAAGGCTTCGCAACTCCGCGTCAGATACGCTCCCGAAAAACCGCAACGCGCCGGACTGTGCCAGTCGGTCAGTTTGCGTCGGCAGATCCAGTTGACCCCACCCTTTTGCCCCAACGATCACCAGAGGGCATCGTGATTGCAGGTCCGGCGAAAGCCGGGTGAATGCCGCGATCAGCGTCTTGATGTTCTTGCGCGGCTCCAGCGTTCCGACCGCCAGGAAGTAGCCGTCGACCGAGAGGCCGAGCGCCTGCAGGTCGACCGAGGTCGCGGCCGGTCCCAGCGGTCGAAACACCGCGCTCGCGGCTGGCGGCGCGACGATGATCTGCTCGGCGGCATAGCCATAGACGTCGATGATTTCTCGCTTGCTGAATTCCGAGATCGTCTGGACGAACGGCGCGCGGGCGATCGTTTCGGGGAGATTTTCGAGCGACTGCAGGCGTTCCCTGGGATGGGCCTCCGGGAAGCGGACGAATGAAAGGTCGTAAATGACCGGGAGCGTAGGGACGGTAACCGCGGCATGCGGCTGGAAATTGAACGCGTGAAACAGATCGAGATGCTCGCCGGCCTGCGCCATGCTGCGCGAGAAGCTGCTCCTGCGGAGCGACCGATAAAGCTTGCGGGCTGGGCCGAAACGCGCCGCGGTTCTGGCAAGCCGCTCCAGTCCGGAACCCGCGGTAGCCCGAAGTAAGTTGGACGTCGCCCTGGTCTGCGTGCTGGTCTTCTGATGATCGCGCGCGACCTGTTCGAGATAGGCTGTATCGACGGCGCGCCATCCCACTCCGGTGAAGCCGAGATAGTCGATGGCGGCGTCGAGTTGCTGTTGCGCGCGCACCATCTCGAAGCAGTAATTCGCGATCCCGGTCATGGGGCGGCGCAGAAATAGGTCGGAGTTAAAGCCTACTTTCATCGGCGTGTCGGACGTCTCAGCTGCTGACGGGCATGGCGCGAGCCCCGGCTCGACAGGCATCGAAACGTGCCCGGTCCTGCCGCAACAAGTCCGCCATTTCGGCAATATCCGGAGCGGACCAGGCGGCGCCGCGTAATCGCGCGTAATGGCCTTGCGGATCCTGTACCGGCACCACGCGAAACGGGGTGGTCCGTACGCCCGGCAAGGTCGTAATCTCGGGCGCGATCCGCCAGCCGCCGGTGATGACGGCCACGCCGGCCTGCGACGCCTCGACAAGATTGAGGCCATAGCCTTCCGCGCGCGACGTCGACAGGTAGACATCCAGCGCGGCATAAAAGTCGACGATACCGATCGGATCGGCCGTATCGAGGATGCGAATTCGCGGGTCGCCGGCGATCAGCGCCTGCAGCCCGGCGCGCTCTGCTGGACGATTGGAAAAGTCTGACGATCGCAGCAGCAGACCGACGGACTCATCGTCACGCGGAAACGCGCGCGTGAAAACCCTCACCGCGTCCTCGGGATTCTTGCGGTAGTAATTGGAATCGACGGCGAAGGAGTAGCCTGCGACGAAAGTGCCATCGGCAATGCCGAGCCGGCTTCTCACAGCGGCCCGGTGCGCTGGCGTGACAATCGGCATTGGGTCGAGGTCGATCGCGTAGGGCATCACCTTGACCGGGACGTTGCGGTCGTGAACGCAGACCGCGATCACGTCGCGCACCAGTCCGGTCGGTGCCCAGATTTCGTCGAAGGACTTGACGGCGACTGCCCAGTACCAGGGCAGCACCTCGATTTCCCAGATCCAATGGCCGATGACGCAACGTTCGGCCAGCCATGACGAATCGAAAGCCAATGTCGCGGGATGATCGGGATTGACCACAAGCACCACGTCGGAAATGCCCAGCGACTTGCAATCGTCCGGTCGCATGCAGTCGACACGCGACATCAGATGCCGAGCGCCGAGCGCCTCGCTGATATCGACCCGGACGACCCGGTGGCCTTTCCGCTCCAGCGAGCGGGCCACCAGCTCGGCGGCGCGACCGAGGCCGGTGGTGGTGCGAAACAGGCCGGCCACGGCGACGTGGGCTCCGCTGAACATCTTGCGGGGGCGCAGCTTGGACAGATCGAGCGCGTTGCGAAGCTGCAGGCTGTGCCGCGCCCGGCCTGCCATTGCCCGGATTGGTGCCGGTAGGTAGCGTGAAAGACCACGACCAAACATGAACGTCCTCGGTTTGCTGACGGCGGCTCAGCTTTGCGCCATGACCAAGCTTACCCGATAGGCAACGTCAAGGGCGGCGGACTCAAGAGCCGCGGGAGGGCGTGGACGAGCCGGTTCCGCGCGACGGGGTGAAAGAGCGGTTAGCTGCGGGCGACGCCGGCGCGGAGGCGCAGCACGTCTTCATAGACCGTCCGGATCCGGGACATATAGACCTGCTCGCTGTATTCGCTCTGCGCGCGGAACTGCCCGGCCCTGCCGAGCCGCTCCGCGAGCATTGGGTCGTCCAAGATTCGGCCAAGCGCAGCCGCCAACGCAGCAACGTCGCTCGGCGGCACGGTGAGGCCCTCGTGCTCGTGGCGGGCAATCTGCGGTACGGCGGTCGGCAGGCCGGTGTTGACGACAGGCAATCCGGCCGCCATCGCCTCGATCTGGACGATGCCGAACGCCTCGGCGGTGGTCACGGAGGGTAGCGCAAGCACGCGGGCGGCGTGGAATTGCGGTTTCATTTCGCTCGCGGCGAGCCGCCCGGTGAAAGTCACGCGATTCGAAATGCCGAGGTCGCCCGCCAGCGATCGGAGCTCGGGCTCCAGCGGGCCTTCGCCCACCAGCACGAGGTGGCCATCTATTCGCGCGAGCGCCTGCAGCAGGACTGCGAAGCCCTTGTAGGGTACCAGACGGCCGATCGCGAGGATCATCCGTGGATGCCGCTTACGCAGGTCGGCAGCGGCCTCGGCCTCCTCGGCGGTGCAGGTCGACCAAGATCCGACATCGGCGCCGTAGGGGATGATTGCGCACTTGCCGGCGAATTCACGGATTAGCTCGGCGCTGTCGATGTTCGACTGGTCCGCGATGATGATGCGGTCGGCGCGGCGCAGCGTGGCGCGGATCGCAGGGGTGACGAGCTTCTTGAGCAGCGGGAATCCGACGATGTCAGCATGCCAATAGACGATCAGACCGACATGCGCGGGCAGACGATAGACCGCGACGTCCGCAAGCGGAAACGGCGCGTGGTGCACGACGATGTCGCAATTCGCTGCCCGGTTGAGAAGTGCGAGCGGAAACGTTGGGGCAAGGGGCGTCGAGAACAGTGTGCCGAACGATGCGACGGCTTCCACGAACACGCCGTCAAGCTGATAGATCCTGGACGGGCCCTTGTGGCGAGCCACCATAATCCGGTTGTCGATTCCGGTAGCGTGCCTCCCTGTCAAAGTCGCCATGACGAAGGGTATGCCGCCGTCTACATCCGGTCTATAGATCTTGTAACTGTGAAGTATCTTCAAGGACGCCTGACTGCCTGACCGCGGGTGGCCCGTACAACCGCTGCGGGAAGCCGCCGCAGCCTGATCGAGGATTACTCCCGCCGGGTATAGTAGCGGAAGCCATGCTGCTTGATCAGTTCGTCGCGCTTGGCAAGCTTTAGATCCTCCTCCATCATCTCGGTGACCAGTTGTTCGAAGGTGGTGGTTGGCTCCCAGCCGAGTTTGGCCTTGGCCTTTGATGGGTCGCCGAGGAGGGTCTCGACTTCGGTTGGACGAAAGTATCGCGGATCGACGGCGACGATGCACTTGCCGGTCTTGACGTCGTATCCCTTCTCGTCGACGCCGCAGCCTTCAAATCGGATCGAAACGCCGAGTTCCTTTGCGGCGATTTCGACGAAGTCGCGGACCGAATGCTGCTTGCCGGTCGCGATTACGAAATCGTCGGGCTCATCTTGCTGCAGCATCCGCCACTGCATCTCGACATAGTCGCGAGCGTGCCCCCAGTCGCGCTGCGAGTCGAGATTGCCCAGATAGAGTCGCTCCTGCTGTCCAAGATGAATCCGTGCAAGCGCGCGGGTGATCTTACGGGTAACGAAGGTCTCGCCGCGCAACGGCGACTCGTGGTTGAATAGGATGCCGTTGCAGGCATACATGCCGTAGGCCTCGCGGTAGTTTACCGTGATCCAGTAGGCGTAAAGCTTGGCGACAGCGTAGGGAGAGCGAGGGTAGAACGGCGTGGTTTCCTTCTGCGGAATTTCCTGGACCAGCCCGTACAGCTCCGAGGTCGATGCTTGATAGAAGCGCGTCTTCTTCTCGAGGCGGAGAATTCGCATCGCTTCGAGGAGGCGTAGCGTGCCGAGCGCGTCGGAATTGGCGGTGTATTCCGGCTCCTCAAAGGAAACCGCGACATGGCTCTGCGCAGCAAGATTGTAGATTTCGTCGGGCTGAACTTCTTCAACGATGCGGATCAGGCCGGTTGAGTCGGTGAGATCGCCGTAATGCAACGTAAAGTCGAAATTCTGTTCATGCGGGTCGAGATACAGATGGTCTATCCGGTCGGTATTGAACAGCGATGATCGACGTTTAATGCCGTGTACGGCATAGCCTTTTGTCAGCAGAAGCTCAGCGAGATAAGCACCGTCTTGACCGGTAACGCCAGTAATCAGGGCTGTCTTCTTGGACATTGGATTCCTTGCTTCAAGATTCGACCGGGAAATAGGGAACTGCTGGCGGCGTTGTAGACTAACTCCCTCGTGGCCTCAATGGAGATCGGGCGACTTAGGTTGGGAATTGTCGGCCCGATAGGCGGTTTCTTCGTGCAACGGTGGGGCCACATTCTGCATCGCAATGCCACTAGCCGCGTTGTAGTCGCGCAGGATATCGTCGATCAGGCCGATCCCCCTAACCTGCCCCTTTTCTAGCCAGACGGCCTTGTTGCACCAACGTTGGCAGATCTCGAAGCTGTGTGAGGCCAACACCAAGATGCTTGCCTGCGAGACGAATGATCCGATCCGCTTCTCAGCTTGAGTCATGAAGGCGGCGTCACCCGCGAGGATCCATTCATCCATCAGCAGAATTTCGGGGGAGAAGCAGGTGGCTACAGCGAAGGTTAGCCTAGTCATCATTCCCGCCGAATAGGTCCGCACCGGTAAGTTGAGATAGTCTTCGAGTTGGGTGAACGCGACAATGTCCGGAATGCGTTCTTCAATTTCGGCGGAACTCAGGCCCAGCAGTCGTCCGCGCAACCGGATGTTGTCGAAGCCGCTCAATTCATTGTCGATGCCAAGCCCGATATCGAACATCGGAGAGATGCGACCGGTGCTTTTCACCGTTCCGACCATCGGTTCATATATCCCAGCCATCACGCGCAGCAATGTCGTCTTGCCGGCTCCGTTCGAGCCTATAAGGGCAACGCGATCACCGGATTCAATCCGTATCGAGACGTCGCGGACCGCCTCCACAACAATGCGCTGGCTCGCATCAGTCGCAATCTGGCCGCCCGAGCCGCGAAATAGGAGCCTCTTCTTTAAAGAGCGTGAACCCCCTTGATAGATTGGAAATGATACACTGACGTGATCAAGAGTCAGGCTTGATGATACTTTTTGAATCGGGGCTTTGGCGAGCATTCATTAAACCCAGTAAGAGATCCGCGATCGAAAGCGCGCGAAAAAGAGACTGACAAGCGTGAGGTTGATCGCCGTGATGATCAATACCGCCAGGTACGCCTTAACAGAGGGCACGCTGCCGAGCAGTGGAGCGCGGACGATTTCGATCAGCTGAAAGAATGGATTGAGGGTCGCGATGTACGTGCGGTTCTGCAGCAGCTCCGGCTTCCACATGATCGGTGTCATGAAGAATACGATCTGAGTTACCGAGTTGATCAACTGCGGGACGTCTCGAAATCGCGCTGAAATCATCCCAATTAAAAGGCTGGCTAACGCGCAGTTTACAGTGACGATTATCAGGCCGGGGATCGCGAGTAGTGCGGCTGCCCCTGGCCAAATCTGGAAGTACACCAGTATGCCGAAATAGATGATAAAGTTGTGGCCAAAAATGATGAGCTTGCTCCAGCTCGCACGGAATACGTAGACGGTATACGGGAGTCGAATCTGCTTAATGTAAGATTCCGAGCCGGTGAATAAAGCTCCGCCCTCCAGTAGAAAGCTTGATATGAAATTCCAAACAAGGAGGCCCAGGCAAAGAAACGGCAGAAATTCCTGCAACGACGTTTTGAACAGTTCGGAATAGAGAAGTCCGAGCGAGATAACCATAATTGACATGCTTGCCGTCAGCCAGAACGGCCCTAACGATGACCTGCGATATCGCTGCAGAATGTCGTTCCAGCCGAGCGCAAGCCAGAGCCGCCACAAGGCTAGCCCGGCCAGAAGGTCCTCTATAGCTTTGGCGCGGTAGGCGGGTCGGTTGCATTCGGGAGCGGCTGTTTGCGAGGGGCTATTGCCGGCGCCTAGCGCTGTCATCTTGGGGTCGTTTCGTCGGAGAAAGATCGATGTGTAGCCGGCTTTAGGTTCATTCTGCCACAGAGTCCATTTTTGGTTAAGGCGCACATTACCTTAACCGTTGCGTAGAGACGAGCCCATAGATTTTCAAAGCCTGCCGTTCGTGGACGTGCATCGTGCCCTTTTCAAGCAATAAGTGTATGGAGAAGCTAGTAATTTCGGTTTGAGGCGTAAAATTATTGCTTGCCACTGGGCTAGCCTCCGGCTAATGCAAGGTCTGACGAGATCTGGATGTGTTTCAATGAGAATGGTATGTGGGCGTTTTCGATGAGGCGCTCGACTGAGCTGCCGAAATGAGGGTTCTGATTACAGGTGCCATGGGGTTCGTCGGGCATCATTTAGCGGGACTGCTACGGGCCCAACATGGTGTAGAACTTCTACTAACGGCGCGAAAATACTCCGACTCTTCTCTGGGTGTCGTTCAACAGCTTGACGTTACTGACCCTATAGCCGTACGCGAAGCGGTCGCCCGTTTCGGCTGCACTCATATCGTCCACCTGGCTGGGCTCGCCGCTGTGACGGCCGCCAATTCCAATCCGGAAGAGGCCTGGCGCGTGCATGTTGGCGGGACACTCAACATAGCCCGTGCCATTCAAGAGCTGGTGCCAGAATGCTCTCTTATTTTTGTCGGATCGGGGCAGGTTTACGGCGCGAGTGCACGCAGTGGCGAGCCTGTAGATGAACTTACGCTACCCGACCCAGTCGACACCTATTCCGTAACTAAGGTGGCCGCCGACTTTGCTCTTGGGGCGTTAGCTAGGCAGGGGCTCCAATGCATCAGGATGCGCCCGTTCAACCACACGGGTCCGGGACAGAGCGATTCCTTTGTGGTATCAAACTTTGCCATGCAGGTTGCTAGAATCGAGGCCGGCTTGCAGCCGGCCACAATGCGCGTTGGAAATCTTGAGGCAGAGCGCGATTTTTTGGACGTGCGCGACGTTGCGAGTGCCTATGTGTCCGCGCTACAAAAATCTCACCAAATAGCAGCCGGCCAGATCATAAATGTGGCTTCCGGTAAAGCTCATAGTATCAGGAGCATTCTCGACAAGCTGCTGAATTTGAGCCAATGCCAGATTCAAATCGAGCAAGATGTTGGGCGGATGAGGCCGAACGATCTTCCACGGATCGTTGGTGACGGGGCGGTAGCCAGAAAATTGCTCAACTGGACTCCTGTGTATAGTCTGGATGAGACACTGATCGATCTCCTGGAGGATTGCCGCCGCCGCGTTCGAGTAAATGTCTGAGATGCGTCACTGTGAGTGGATAGGCGATTCGTCAACTCCAATGACCGTCAAGCGCCGCGTTATGCCGAAGGTGTCAACGCGGTCACCCTGAACGCAGAAAAAGGCAATCGAATGTTTACGTCGTACGCTCAAAACTTCGAAGACGTAATGCTTTGGCGAGCGTTAAAGCATGTGCAGTCCGGATTCTACATCGACATCGGCGCGCAAGATCCCTTGGTCGATTCAGTGAGCCGTGGCTTCTATGAACAGGGCTGGCGTGGCGTCAGTATCGAGCCAACTGCATTTTATGCCGATAGGTTGAGATTAAATCGGCCAGACGAGGATGTTCGTCAATGCGCTGTTGGCGTCGAGCTGGGCAAACTCACATTCTTTGAATTCCGCGGGACTGGTCTAAGTACTGCAGACTTAACGGCCGTGGAAGCTCACCGCGCTAACGGTTATTTGCCGACGATGTCGACAATAGATGTCGTTCCGCTGTCCAAGATTCTTGATGACTACGCAGGTCGGGAGGTGCATTGGCTCAAGATTGATGTTGAGGGCATGGAGCGCTCAGTGCTCGAAAGTTGGGGAAACAGTCCGCTTCGGCCTTGGCTAGTAGTTATTGAGAGCACAGTTCCAGGAACTGCCGAAAAGATAGAGGACGGCTGTGAGCTCTTGCTTCGGAATAAGGGATATGAGCTCGCTTACTTTGATGGATTGAATTCGTATTTTGTATCTGCCGCAAAACGCGAGTTACTACAATCTTTCAAAATCCCACCAAACGTGTTCGACGATTTTACGCTTGCCGGTTTATCCACTTCGAGCATGACTAGAAAGTTGTCTACTGAAGTGGCGGGCCTTTTGGACGCCATTGAAACATTATCTGAAGAGTTGGATATTCTCAAGAATGACTACCATGTTGCTATTGAAAATGAGCAGCAACTTCGGAGTGCAAACAGTGCGCTGGCGGAAGAAATAACGTCCCTGAAATCGGATTGTCATGCTGCTGTCGCGACTGAAGCTCAATTGCGGGAACTCAACAATACATTGTCAGCAGAAATGAGCGCGCTAAGGTTTGACTACCGCGTCGCTACTGAGCATGCTGCCTCTTTAGACGGGCAGCTGTCGGAGGCACTGGCTTATGGCCAGGCTATCAGGACGAGCTTTTCTTGGCGGATTACCGCCCCTTACAGATTCATCTCTAAATCGATCCGTCAGGGTATAAAAAACGCGCGGCCGGTAGTCAGGCTAGCTCGGTCCATTGGTGGGAGTGCAATTCGCTGGTCAATACTGGGATTGATTAAGATAATTCAGCGTTCACATCGAATGAAGTCTCTGGTGACGCATCGCTATGGTCATGTAGATCAATTGAGGGCTCTAGCTGCATGGGCGCGGGGTAATAATTCGACTGCCCTGCCGCTTATGCAAGTGGAGCCTACGAGGACTGCGCCTCAGACAACTGAAGTTCGCGTTCAACGTTCGTTATCCGACGAAGAAAAGCACAAGCTATCTGAGCAAAGTCGACTTCACTACTTGCGCTTATCGCCTCCTAAATAGATTTGGGTTAAGCACTATGAAAATAGTAATTGACATGCAGGGTGCGCAGACCTCCGGTTCTCGCAACAGAGGAATCGGGAGATACACCACGTCCTTTGTGAAGGCGCTTGTTCGCAACGCGCCCAGCCATGAAATTGTTTTGCTGTGTAATTCTCGCTTTCCTGAAGGTGTCGAAGCCGTAAGGCAATCATTCAGCGGGATCGTGGAGAGCATTGTCGTCTGGGACTGCAATGGTCCAGTGTCGGCAGGAGCGGCGGCCGGATCGGCTGTTAAGGCAGCCGAAATTTCGCGAGAGGCATTCATTTCAGCGATGCGCCCAGATGTGCTTGTCATCAGCAGCTTAATCGAAGGCCTAGGTGATGATGCGGTAACGAGCATTAAGGAATTCGATCAGTCGATCCTAACGGCTGTGATCCAATACGACCTCATCCCACTGATCTATCGCCACACCTACCTTGCGGCGCAAGTAACGGAAAACTGGTATGAGCGAAAAATTACTTATCTGAAGAGGGCGGACCTTCTTCTTGCAATATCGGAAGCGTCTCGCCGCGATGCCATCGACCTGCTGGGCTTTCTCAACACTGAAGTTGTGAACGTATCTTCGGCTGTGGACGAGCATACCTTTAACCTATCCTACGTGTCAGATGAGGAGAAGGCTGAAGTAGAACGAAGAATGGGGATAAGGGGGAAGTTTATTCTGTACACGGGCGGTATAGACCATCGAAAGAATGTTGAGTCTCTTATTGTAGCATACTCCAAACTGTCCAGTGCTCTTCTTGAAGAGTACTCGCTCGTAATCGTCTGTTCAATTAACGATTACGCGCGCGAGACCCTAATGTCCGTTGCCGCTCGGTGCGGAATGCAGGAAGACTCCGTGGTATTGACAGGTTTTGTCTCTGAAGAGGATCTCGTAATCCTGTACAAATCGTGCGAGCTCTTTGTCTTTCCGTCCCTCTACGAGGGGTTTGGGCTGCCGATCCTGGAGGCTATGAGGTCCGGTGCAGTAGTAATAGCGGCTGATAACTCGTGCATTCCGGAAGTGGTTGGGTTTGACGACGCGCTCTTCGACGCGAGTTCTGAGGACGCGCTCTGCAAGAAACTCCAGTTCGCACTAAGCGATTTACGCTTCCGCGAATCTTTCCGACATTTCTCAGCGAAACATGTTGAGGGCTTTACCTGGGATAAGACTGCGTCACGAGCGTTGGCTGCAATCGAGAAGGCCGTTGCAACCAAAGGAGCCCTTGCCGGGTCAGCTGATCGGCCTGCGCGCAACTATGGACCCAAGTTGCGACTAGCCTATGTGTCGCCGATGCCTCCAGCGCAAAGTGGTATTGCTGACTTTAGCGCAGAGATTCTTCCGGAGTTAGCTCGATTTTACGACGTGCACGTTGTCGTAGACCAAATGACAATTTCAGACGCTTGGACCAGGGCAAACGCGGAGGTTGTGCAACTTGAAGAATTTCGAAAAGGGACGAGGGATTACGACAGGATCATTTATCATTTTGGAAATTCACATTTTCACGCTCATATGTTTGACCTGCTCCGAGGGCGACCTGGTGTTGTCGTCTTGCACGATTTTTTCTTGAGCGGAGTTCTGGCCTATACTCAATATGTTGCATCAACGGGCCTGAGGTTTTCTGAAGAACTGTACGCTTCTCATGGATATAGGGCGCTGCTCGACCTATCCGGTTCCCGTGATATCGAAGATGTCATGTCGCGGTATCCATGCAACTACTCAGTTATCTCGCAGGCCTTGGGGATAATCTCGCATTGCGAGTATGCAAAAACGCTGGCGAGCAGATACTTCGGGGCTGACATTCCGAATAATTGGCGAGTCATTCCCCTCGCTCGTCGTGCGACGCGCTTAGCTTCGAGGTCGACAGCTCGAGCGAGGCTCGGCGTGTCCGAAGATAATATTGTTATCTGCTGCTTTGGGCACGTTGGTCCCACTAAGTTGAATGCTCGCCTCCTTAAGGTGTGGCATTCGCTGCAGAAGATTGGAGAGCGGCAATCGACCTTGGTTTTTGTCGGCCAGAATCACGGTGGTGAATACGGACGCGAGCTCGTCGAGGCGATGCGGTTGGCACCGGAAGGTAGGGCGATCGTAACGGGATGGGTCGATCAACAGACCTACCGCGATTATCTGGCTTGTGCCGACTGCGCGGTACAGCTCAGGACAAACTCACGTGGAGAGACGTCCGCGGCTGTCTTAGATTGTTTGGCGGCAGGCTTACCAACTGTCGTAAATAAGAATGGTTCTATGGGTGAGTTGCCGGACGGCGTTGTACTGAAGATAGCTGATGACTTTTCGGACCCAGAACTACGGGAGGCGATTTACAGGCTTATTTCAGACGAAGAGATGGCTGCCGAGCTAGCTGATCGAGGAAGGCGGCATGTCCGAGGTAATCATTCACCGAGGGCAGCCGCAGCTAGCTACTACGACGCGGTCGAGGAATTCTATCAATCGGCGTCGTCGATCAATTATCGCATGTCGAAAATGATTAGTTCGAGATGCGACGGAATCGAGCAAACGCATCTTGTTGATCTGGCAGTAAGTACCTCTAAGAACTTCAAGCCTGCCGCTTGGCAACGGCAATTGCTGATTGAAGTGTCGGGTGGGTTGCCCAAAAACATCGAGCGCAGCCTTATTCGAGTTCTACAGGTGGGGTGTGTTAATTTTCGTATCGAGCCCGTCTATGCGGATGGTGTAGGAAATCTGAGGTATGCTAGGCGGCTCATGTTAGCAAAATTGAGCATTGAGCCTGAGGGCTACTCTGACGACGTTGTCGACTGTTACAAAGACGACGTTCTATTTTTGTCCGGCGCTGAAGGTGTGTCTGATTGTCTACTGGCCGAGATCGAGATGCGGGGTGTCGCAGTGTTATCACTCGACCGGTTCGAGGGGTTTCTCAGTAGCCAAACGTCGACCGAAGGGAGCGGCGGTGCTCAGTATAGGTAGTTGTTCCTTTCTCGTTCGAGTCGGATGAGCGCAGTAACGTCATCAAATGGCGCCGTGCTTTCCTAACATCGAAAATATGTCTCGGAAGTCGGGCGACCATATGACATCTAGTGAACTCGTCTTGCTGAGACATTGGCGACTCGGACTCGGAGCTGAGATCGTACTTGCGATTGCGTGCATTGCAGTCTTTCTGGCGAACCCCGCTGCGCAAGAGTTTATGTTCAATTCCGATCAGCTGACTGTTCCAAGTTTCGTAGAAGATGCACTACGAAACAGAAATTTCTCGTTGTTTACGTGGATGATACCTCGCGCTCCTTATTCATTTCCCGATCTGCCGATTTACTGGTCGTTGCGCTTAATTCTTCAGGATGCGATGTTAGCTGTCTTCACGATGGCTTTTTGGCATAACCTGCTTTTGTTTGCCGCGGTCCGTTTGGTTGTTCATCGCGTGACTGATGGCGAGGCCGCTGCTGACACCACGTTCTTCTGGTTCCTAGTGCTATGCCTATCCTCTCTTCTAACGGCGGTCTACAGCGCAAGCGGCTCTATGTTGCTGCACTTGTTTATGCCAATCGCGCACGGATCAGCTGCAGTGTCTGCTCTCTTGGCATACTATCTATATGAGAGCAGGGGTTGGAAATCCACATGGATCGGAGGGGTCGCCCTGACGGCGCTGATCGGTGCGGCCGTTTTCTCAGACCGGCTGTTTGTCGTTTTCTTTCTATTGCCGTACTTTTTGTTGCTTGTAATTGAATGTAATTCTAAGCATAGGCTGGTTGCTGTGTTGCGTTTCGCGTTGAACGCGGCTGTAGGAGTTTCGGTCGCTCTAGTCGCTGCTCAGCTGTTGGCGCAGCAGCAAATTGACCCAATCGAGTTTAAGCTACTAAAGCAGCTCGTGCTTGCCGTCGACGTCTTTAGGGCGGCTACGGTACCGTCGATCGTGCTCGGGATCGGGTTGCTATCAGCACTGCTCTTGGGCGTTCATTTGTCTTGGGGTGGTAAGGGCTGGGTGTCGTCTGATAACCGTTCAAGATCGATGTCATTCATTATTATAATGACCGTGGTGAGCGGTGGTGTTGCGTTGATGTTGTGGAAGTCAAAAAGCGAGCTGGCGTACGCTCGCTACATGGTAGGGTTTCAGCTCGGTGGCCTCGTCGCTGCAGCAATGCTCCTTAATGTGGCGCTGCGCGGGAAGAAGGCACTATATGCGAGGTTTGCGGTGATAGCCGTATGCTCGGTGTTCCTTTTTCCAGTGGCATTAGCATCGGGAGATATTCTGAAGCCGATACGCGATCAAAGAGAGCAAAACCGGTCGGTCGCGGCTTGCAAGATATTGCACGATTTGGATAACGGATACGCTCAGTACTGGATCGCTCGGAAATTGTCCGTATCGACAAATTATCTTTTGCAAGTTGACCAATTTGAGCCTGGATCTCCTGTCCCGTTCTTCTGGGGGAATAATTTTTTGTGGTTCTTTTACGATCTGAAGTCCGGCGATCTGAAGCGACCAAATTTCATCATCCAAGACGGCTTTGCTAGAAAAGATGTTGTCATGCGTTATGGAGAACCTTCGAAAGAAGTTGACTGTGCAGGCTACCGATGGATGATCTACTTGGATACAGAGGAATTGCAGCGGACGGTTCTTAGGCTTTTGGATCAACCAGATGCTCTTCAGAAGGAGCATTTTCCAGCAGGGTTTGTTTCCGGTAGCGAGGTGTTTGGGACGTATCAGTTGACGAAGTCGCGAATGCAGATCGGCATCTTGCGTTCTTCCGTTGCGACGGCCGACTCATCGCTGGATGCCGCCGGTTATCTTCTCTATGGCCCCTACAGCCGGGTCAATGTTGGTGCATATCGGTTAATGATAGAATTTAAATGTGATGGGGGGCTCGATGGTAGTTTATTCGATGTTTCGGCGGAGGGGGGAGTGGTTACAATTGCGAGTTACCCGCTAGGAAGCCGCGATCTTTGCGACGGAAGTTATCGAATTGCCGAAATCCCTTTCACGCTCGTCCGTAACCACAGCAATGTGGAATTTCGGGCGTTTTATGGAGGTAGAGGAAGCCTCGCGGTGCGTAAGCTCAGTCTTCTTCCTGGGTAGGTGTCTATTATGTAGTCCAAGCGCCGGTCGACAGCTGCGCGGGTTACCAATGGATATCGGATCACGGCGGCGTTAAGAGGGCATGCCGAAGGAGTGAATCGTCACCTCGATGTACTGGCTCTGTTGAGAGGCCCGCCATGGCGGAGCGTCATTAGTACACTTCAAAAGAAATGCGATCTTCACCTCAGCACTTTTGTTCACTCGTCAACCGGTTCAATCAGAGATGAACTGGAAAGTGCTAGCTAAAGCTGAACTTGGATTGGGGGCTACGTCTCGCGCAGGATTGGTCGTTTTGGGCGCGTGCTGCCATGGCCCGCCGACGTGCGATCAGCGCCAGACCTAACCTGCCGTTCGCACCCTCGAGGAAAGTTAGCGATAAGAGGCGTCATGGCTTTATCGACGTTACCAACAAGCCGCGAAAGTCCGACTTCGAAACGTGTTTTTGGACCACGGTTTTCTGGAACTGAACGCATTGCGCCCGGAGGGATGCTGGCGATCGGGAAATTATCAGCGGGCGACAAGCCCAGCCTTCACGCGTTCGGCGCCCGAATTCGGGTACTGTAGCCGCAACCAAAACTGCCTCCAGACTTCGGGCGACACTAGGCTCTTCGGCAACAGACGTTACGATGAGCTGTGAGCGACCGATATGGAGTTGGCGCCTAAATGCGCAAGAGCCGTTTTAGCTTCAAACGAATTGGCCCGCTCTGACAGTGGGCAGAGCACTCTCGGCTGAGTTTAACTGACCTCCCTTTAGAGTAATGAATGCGCGTTGCTCCTGTCGGCCAATCAAGTATAAACCTGCTTAATTTATGTCACGGCCTTAAGTGCTCGATGCGAGCTAGGGGATTCTTCCAATGACTGTTTCGATGTTTCCAGCTGCCGATTCGTCCGCGGATGTGGAGCTGTCGGTAGTCGTGCCAGTGTATAAAGAGGCAGGTAATATTAGGCCGTTCTTGGAAAGGATCGAGCCGGTATTGGCCAAGATAGGCTGCACCTTTGAGATCATTTTCGCGCTGGATCCGTCACCCGATGGAACCGAGGCTGTGATCCTTCGGGAGATCGAGCGCAACCCGGCGGTGAAGCTTATGCTGTTTTCGCGCCGGTTCGGGCAGCCTGCGGCGACGATGGCCGGGATCCTGAATTGCAGCGGCGAGAAGTGCGTCGTGATCGACGTCGATTTGCAGGATCCGCCGGAACTGATCGAGAAGCTTTACTCTAAGATGGCCGAGGGATTCGAGGTCGTCTACGCCAAGCGGATCTCCCGAGAAGGCGAGACCCTTGTGAAGCGAGCTGTATCGCATTTCGGCTACACGGTGATCAATCGTCTCAGCGACGTGCAGATTCCGCGGAATACCGGCGATTTTCGCATTATGTCTCGCCGGGTGATCGAGGAGTTGCGCGAACTTTCCGAGAGCCACGGCTTCCTTCGCGGGATGGTCGCCTTTGTCGGATTTAAGCAGGCTGAGGTGCTCTACAGCCGCGATGCACGACTGACCGGAGCCGGCAACTACAACAGATTCGTGGGTTCCCTGCGGATCGGATTGAATGGACTGGTTGGCTTCAGCAGCCGCCCATTACAGGTCATGTCGATGGCCGGGTTTGTCGTTTCCGCGCTAAGCTTCATGACCGGAATTTGGTATGTCATTCAGAAGCTGATGGGGTTTTCCCTGACCCCCGGTCTGTCAACAACAATTCTGGCGGTCTCGTTCTTTTCGGGGGTCCAGCTGCTGGCGCTCGGCGTGGTCGGCGAGTATATCGGGCGGATATATGATGAGACCAAGCGGAGACCCATGTATATCGTTGATAAAATGGTCAATTTCGCCGGTCTCGAGCGGCGGAGTGCAGCCTCCGAGCGCCGTGGACAGGCATCGCTGCCGAGCCGATGTGAGTTGCGATGACTGACATTTCGTTTCCGCCTGTTGCAGATGGTCGCGATAGACCGGTTTGGAACGGCCGGGCATTTGTTGACGCGGAGAAGTCTTCGCGTGTCCTCGCCTACGATGTCGGCGAGTCGGGCTGGTCGGACGAACTGACTGCGCTGCACGAAAGCGCCACCGAATCGGGAACACATTTCATTGACGTGGCCTCGCGGAATCACGCGATCGCGGAGCTGAAGCGGACGCTGGGTAATCGGGCCGTGTCGATCATGGAGGTCGGCTGCTCCGCCGGGCACCTGCTCGCTGACATGCGCCGGAGCCTGCCCAATGCGGTGCTGACCGGCGGAGACTATACGCTCGGGACGCTGACGGTGCTGGGCCGCAAGATGCCGGATATTCCGCTGATCCGCTTCAATCTCGCGGACAGCCCGCTCCCCTCCGATAGCTACGATGCGATGGTGTTGCTCAACGTCCTGGAGCATATCGATGACCATGTCGCCGCGGTCTCGCACATCAGCCGGATGCTAAAGCCCGGTGGGGTCGTCGTCATTGAGGTTCCGGCCGGGCCGGAATTGTTCGACGATTACGACCGACAATTGCAGCACTTTCGCCGCTATACGCTGAAGGTCTTGTGTGACGTGGTCAAAGGCGCGGGCCTGGTAGTTGAGCGCCGGAACTATCTTGGCTCGCTGATCTACCCGGCATTTTATGCGGCCAAGAAGTTCTCCCAGATCCGTCCGAAGCCGGCGGCGCAGCGCGAACAGCACGTCGCCAAGGTAATCGGTGCGACTTCGCGGTTGAATGTCGTTGGTCATGCCGTGATGCGACTGGAGGAGGCTATGCGCGGCCGGGTCGAATTTCCGCGCGGGATTCGTTGCGTGGTGACGGCGCGAAAGCCTTTGGCATGATCAGGGTCCTGGACGAGTTCTGGCGCGTTGCGCGGTTCTCGGTTGTCGGGATTGTCGCCACCGTCGTGCATGTTTCGGTCGCGATCCTGGTCATCGACTACGCCGGGGTGTCGCCGGTGGCAGGCTCGGTGATTGGCTTCCTCGCTGCCTTCCTGATTTCCTACATCGGGCATTTCCGCTTCACGTTTCAGGTGCGGGGCCGCTACCGCGATTATGTCCTGCGTTTCGCCGTTGGCAGCCTGGTGTCGTTCGTGCTCAGCACCGTCTTGGTCTGGGTACTGACCGGCCCGTTGCGCGTCGATGCCAAGTTGGCTCTTGTGGCCACCGGAATTGTGGTGCCTATCACCAATTATCTGATCAACAGGCTCTGGGTGTTCTTTCGGCCGGCAGCGCCAGACACATCGCCGCGGCCTTTGAATATCATCTGATACAGGATCCGCTCCTCATGCAGTGTTTCGTTACAGGAGCCGCCGGCTTCATCGCCAGCAATTTGGTCGACCGTCTGCTCGCGGAAGGTCACAGCGTCGTCGGCTACGACAATTTCGTCACCGGTCAGCGTAAGTTCATCGAGAACTCGCTGGCGTCGCCGCGTTTCAAGTTGATCGAGGCCGATCTGCTGGACACCGCAACGCTGAAGCAAGCGGTCGGCGGGAGCGATATCGTGTTCCATCTCGCCGCCAATGCGGACGTTCGGTTCGGCACGAATCATCCGTTCAAGGACATCGAGCAGAATCTGATCGCGACCTACAATGTGCTCGAGGCGATGCGCGCCAATGGAATAACTAAAATCGCGTTCTCCTCGACCGGATCGGTCTATGGCGAGGCGAAGGTGATTCCGACGGCCGAAGATGCGCCGTTCCCTGTTCAAACGTCGCTGTACGGCAACTCCAAGGTCGCCGCGGAAGGGCTGATCTCGGCCTACTGCGAGGGCTTTGGGTTCCAGGCGTTCATCTTCCGCTTCGTCTCGATCCTCGGCGAACGCTACACCCATGGCCACGTGTTCGATTTCTACCAGAAGCTCTTGGCGGACCCGTCGAAGCTTGAAGTGCTGGGCAACGGCAAGCAGCGCAAATCCTACCTCTATGTACAGGACTGCATCGACGCGATCCTGGTCGCGGTCGAGCGGGCGCCGGATCGCGTCAACATCTTCAATCTCGGTCAGGACGAATATTGCGAGGTTAATCAGTCGATCGGCTGGATTTGCGGGCGGCTGAAACTGACGCCCCGGCTCGAATATACCGGCGGCGAACGCGGCTGGATCGGCGACAATCCGTTCATCTTCCTCGATTGCAGCCGGATGCGGGCCTTGGGCTGGGCGCCGAAGATGTCGATCCAGGACGGAGTGATGAAAACGCTGGAGTATCTCGTTGCAAATCCCTGGGTGATCGAGGCCCGAACATGACCGTCTGCGTCTACGGCCTTTGGCATCTTGGAACGGTGACCGCGGCATGCCTCGCATCGCGCGACATCACGACAGTCGGGCTCGCGGAGAGTCCGGAAGCCGCAGCGAAGCTCAGCGCTGGCAAGGCGCCGTTGTTCGAGCCCGGGCTCGACGCGTTGCTGGCGGAGGGCCTGCGCTCCGGCCAGCTGAGCTTCACCGCCGATATCGCCGAGGCGGTCGGCTCGGCCGAATTGCTCTGGGTCAACTTCGATACGCCAGTCGACGACGATGATGTTGCCGACGTCGACCATGTTCTCAACCACGTCCGCGGTACATTTCCTTATCTCAAGGACGGCGCGGTCGTTCTGATGTCGTCACAGGTTCCGGTTGGCAGCACGGCTGCGCTGGAGCTCGACTTTGCCGCGGTCGCCAACGGCCGCAAGGTCGCCTTTGCCTATTCCCCCGAGAATCTGCGGCTCGGTGTTGCGATCCAGGTTTTTACGCAGTCGGAGCGGATTGCGATCGGCATCCGCGGAGAGCCCGCTCGCCGGGTGATCGAGCCGGTGCTCAGGCCGTTCTGCGAAACGCTGCTGTGGATGCGTGTCGAATCCGCCGAAATGGTCAAGCACGCATTGAACGCCTATCTGGCTACTTGCATCACCTTTACCAACGAAATCGCTACGGTCTGCGAAACCGTCGCGGCCGACATGAGCGAAGTCGAGGCCGCGCTTCGGCTTGATCCACGAATTGGCAAGAAGGCCTATGTGCGCGCCGGCTCGGCCTTCGGTGGTGGAACGCTGGCGCGTGACGTTCAGTTTCTCAAAGCCGTTGCACGGGACGGCGATGTACAAGTGCCGGTGCTGACCGCTGTGCTGGAGAGCAACGATCACCACAAGGGTTGGGTGGTCAGGCATCTGCGCGGGCAACTCGGCGCTATCGACGCGAAAAAGGTCGGCGTTCTGGGATTGGCCTACAAGGCCGGAACCGACGCCATCCGGCGTTCGGTTGCGATCGAGGTGATCGAGGAACTGGTCGCAGCCGGCGCCGTAGTCACTGTGTTCGATCCGAAGGTAACGAGCCTCCCCGAGCCGCTGAGCTCGGCGGTGAGCATCGCGGATGCCGCAGCCGGCGTATTCAAGGGTTGCGATGCGGTGGTGCTGGCGACCGAATGGCCGGAGTTTCGCGAACTTGATTTCGCATCGTTGGTTCCCAGCATGGGCCGCAAGCTGCTGATCGATCAGAATGCGTTCGCCGCCAAGTCGCTGGCGGGTTTGGCGGGGCTGGACTACATCGTTGCGGGCAAGCTGCGATGAAGCTTCAAGGCCGTTATGCGCTGATCACCGGCGCAAGCCAGGGGTTGGGCGCAGAGATCGCGCGACAGTATGTGTCGAACGGCGCCAGCGTGCTGTTGTGCGCCCGCAGCGCCGACAAGCTTGGCGAACAGGCCGAGGCGCTGACGCCGCTGCTAAGCCACGGTGCTCGCATCATCACGGTCGCGGCTGACGTCGGTGATGCTGCCGACGTCGATGCTCTCTTCGCCAGACTGCATGCCGAGTTTCCGAGGCTCGACATTCTCGTCAACAACGCCGGCATCTACGGTCCGATGGGCAATATCGAGGACGTCGACTGGACCGAATGGGTCGACGCGATCCGCATCAATCTACTCGGCCTGGTTTACGTATCCCGCCTCGCAATGCCGACCTTGCGGGCGCAGCGCTACGGCAAGATCATCAACATTTCCGGCGGCGGCGCCGCTAATCCGATGCCGGCGATCACCGCCTACGCGGCGTCCAAGGCGGGCGTCGTACGGTTCACCGAATCCCTCGCGCTGGAATGTCAGGACCATCATATCGACGTCAATGCCATCGCCCCCGGCGCGCTCGTGACCCGGATGATGGATCAGCTGCTGCAGGCCGGGCCAGACAAGGTGGGCGCCAAGTTCTTCGATCGCATGAAGAAGATTGCGGACGAGGGCGGCACGCCCCTGGATGTCGGCGCGGCGCTGTGCGTGTTCCTCGGTTCCGCCGAAAGCGACGGCATCACCGGCAAGCTGATCGCGGCGCAGTGGGATCGCTGGGAAGACTGGCCGAAGCATCTTGACGAGCTTCAGGCCAGTGACGTCTACACGTTGCGGCGGATCACGGGACGAGACCGCAGCAAGGCATGGGGTGACAAGTGAGCGGAGCAGGCGTTGCGATCGTCGGATGCGGCCTAATCGGCCACAAGCGCGCCAGGGCGCTGGGCGGCGCACGCCTGGTGGTTTGCGCCGATATCGCACAGGATCGCGCCGATCGGCTGGCGGCGACCGTTAAAGGATGCGGGGCAATCACTGACTGGCGACAGGCGGTCAACGACCCCGCGGTCTCGATCGTCTTGATCGCGACGCTGCACGACAGTCTGGCCGAAATCGCCCACGGTGCGGTGGCGGCCGGCAAGCATGTGCTGATCGAGAAGCCGGGGGCCCGCAACGCCGCCGAACTGGCCGGTCTGGCCGAGGCCGCAGCGGCCAAGGGCTGTCTGGTCCGGGTCGGCTTCAACCATCGCTACCATCGGGCGCTTCAGAAGGCGCACGCCATCGTGACGTCCGGTGCGCTCGGCCCGCTTATGTTTCTACGCGCGCGCTACGGTCATGGCGGACGCGTCGGCTACGACCGCGAATGGCGCTCGGATTTCGCCAAATCCGGAGGCGGGGAACTGATTGACCAGGGGCCGCATCTGATCGATCTTGCGCGTTGGTTTCTGGGGGACTTCGCTGAGATCGACGGTTTTGCCGCGACCTACTTCTGGGATATGCCGGTCGATGACAACGGCTTCCTCTTGCTGAAGACGGCGACGAAGCAGGTGGCGTTTCTCCATGCTAGCTGCACCGAATGGAAGAACACCTTCTCTTTCGAAATCTACGGCCGCGATGGCAAGCTTGACATCAATGGTCTCGGCGGCAGTTACGGCGTCGAGCGGCTTACCTACTACAAGATGCTCCCCGAAATGGGGCCTCCGGAGACTACCTCCTGGGAATATCCGATGGCCGACAACTCATGGGACGTCGAGTTCGCGGAATTTCTTGAAGACATTCGCCTGAGCCGTCCGCCCTCCGCCGGCGTACGAGATGCGGTCGAAGCTCTTTCCATCATCGAAAAAATTTACAGGATCTCCGGCTATGATCACCACGCGTAGTCCATTGCGAATTAGTCTCGGCGGCGGCGGCACCGATCTGCCGTCATATTACCGCGAACACGGCGGCTTTCTGATCGCAGGTGCGATCAACAAATACGTCTACATCAATGTCATGCGGCCGTTCACCGAGGGCATCTATCTCAAGTATTCGCACCTCGAGCATGTCAACGCCGTTGACGACGTTCAGCATCCGATCATCCGCGAAGCAATCAAGATGCTCGGCTTCAAGACGCCCCAGGTCGAAATCACGACGCTTGCGGACATTCCATCGGGCACCGGCTTGGGCTCGTCAGGCAGCTTCACCACGGCGCTGCTAAAAGCGCTTTACGTTCACCGCATGCGCCAGATCGAGCCGCAGCAACTGGCCGAATTGGCCTGCGAGATCGAGATCGATCGTCTTGGCGAGCCGATCGGCAAGCAGGACCAATACATCGCCGCCGTCGGCGGGCTGACATGCTTCACCTTCAATCCGGACGATAGCGTCGACGTGGTGCCGCTGAACATCTCGATGGATACCAAGTTCGACCTAGAGGACAACCTACTGCTGTTCTTCACCGGATTCTCCCGCAGCGCGGGATCGATCTTGAAGGACCAGAATACTAAGACCAAGAGCAGCGATCAGGAGATGATCGCCAATTTGCACTTCGTCAAGGAACTGGGCCTTAAGAGCAAAATCATGCTGGAGGCCGGCAAGACCGAAGATTTCGGCGCGCTGATGCACGAGCATTGGGAACACAAGAAGCGACGGTCGGGCGGCATGAGCAATGCCCAGATCGACGAATGGTACAATCTCGGCATGAGGAACGGCGCCGCCGGGGGCAAGCTGGTCGGCGCCGGCGGCGGCGGCTTCCTGCTGTTTTACGCCAACGACCGCAACAAGCTGCGCCACGCGATGTCGAGCGCCGGCCTCGAAGAGGTGCGGTTCAGCTTCGATTTCGAAGGAACCAAGGTGCTGTTTTCGTGAGCCTGCCGGTCGCGATACTGGCCGGCGGCTTGGCTACTCGGCTGAAACCCATTACCGAAAAAATTCCGAAAGCGCTCGTCGACGTCGCCGGCAAGCCGTTCATCGTGCGGCAACTCAGCTATTTGCGCAACCAGGGGATCGACCGTGTGGTGCTCTGCGTTGGCTTTCTTGGCGAGCAGATAAAGTCAGTTGTTGGTAACGGCAGCAAGTTCGGATTGTCGGTGGTCTATACAAAGGACTGGCCGCGATTGCTCGGAACCGGCGGTGCACTGCGGAAAGCGTTACCGCTTCTGGACTCGCAATTTTTTGTGCTGTATGGAGACTCCTATCTGCCTATCGATTTTTCCGGCGTTGAAAAGGCCTTTCGGAACAGCGGACGGCCAGCGCTGATGACAGTCCAGCATAACGCCGATCAATGGGACAAGAGCAATGTTCTGTTTCGCGACGACATCATTGTCGAGTACAACAAGCGCGAACCGCGGCAGGAGATGAGACATATCGATTACGGCCTTGGAGTTGTTTCTGCTGAGGTGCTTGCTGGTCAACCGCTAGACGCGCCATTTGATCTGGCTGACGTCTACCGCGACTTGTCATTGTCGGGGCAATTAGCGGGCTACGAAGTTCACGAAAGATTCTACGAGATCGGCTCACACCAGGGGCTCGCCGAGGCGGCTCGCTATTTCAAGGGTAGGGGAGAGTAATGGGTTACGCAGAACAGCACATGCGGGAGTCAGCCGAGATCATCAGCAAGATGGACTTGGCGCCGATTGAAAAGATGGCGGACCTGCTTGCGGCGGTGAAGGCTGAGGGGGGGCGGATCTTTTTCCTTGGGGTCGGCGGCAGCGCCGGCAATTGCTCCCACGCTGTCAATGATTTCCGAAAGATCGTTGGCATCGAATCCTATGCGCCTACCGACAATGTCTCGGAACTTACGGCGCGCACCAACGACGAGGGCTGGCCGACGATTTTCGTCGAGTGGCTGAAGATAAGCAAGCTGCTCGCCAAGGATGCTATCTTCATTTTCTCCGTGGGCGGCGGCAATCTCGAAAAGAACATCAGCCCGAATCTGGTCTTGGCGCTGCAATACGCTAAGACGGTAGGCGCCAAGGTGATGGGCGTGGTCGGCCGCGATGGCGGTTACACCGCGGAGGTTGCAGATGCCTGCGCCATTATTCCTGTGGTTAATCCGGATAACATCACGCCGCATTCCGAAGCGTTTCAGGCTGTTGTCTGGCACCTGCTGGTGTCGCACCCGAAGTTGAAGGCAAATCAGACCAAGTGGGAATCCGCAGTCGCCCCGGCGAGCCCGACGAAATGAAATCGCGTGCGATCTTTCTCGATCGCGACGGCGTGCTGAATCATCCGGTGGTCCGGGAGGGCAAGCCCTATCCCCCCGGCCGTGTCGAGGATCTCCAGTTGTTCGATGGACTGGGGGATCAGTTGCAGCGAGTGAAGGATCGCGGGTTTTTGCTGATCGTCGTTACCAACCAGCCGGACGTCGCACGTGGAACGACGACGCGCGCAACGGTGGACAGCATCAATGAAGCGATTGCGCGACAGTTGCCGGCAATCGACAAGGTCCTAGTCTGCTTCCACGACAACGCCGACGGGTGCGATTGCCGTAAGCCGAAGCCGGGAATGCTGCTGGCCGGTGCCGCGGAATTCGACATCGACCTCAAGCGCAGTTACATGGTGGGCGACCGCCGCAGTGATGTCGAGGCCGGCATCGCGGCCGGCAGCCACACCATCTTTGTCGATCGCGGCTATCGGGAACCGCCGCCGACGAACTACGATCGCAAGGTTTTTTCGACCCACGAAGCGCTAACAATCATAGAGAGCGAGAGCGAAGATGACGAAAGTTGAAGATTTGAAGGTCAAGATCTTCGCAGACGGCGCCGACAAGGCCGGCATGCTGGAAATGTACGCCAAGCCTTATATCAAGGGCCTGACCACAAATCCGACGCTGATGCGCAAGGTGGGCATCACCGACTACAAGGCCTTTTCCCTCGATATCCTGAAGGCCATTCCGGACCGTCCGATTTCTCTCGAGGTATTCTCAGACGACTTCCCGGACATGGAACGGCAGGCGATGGAAATCGCCAGTTGGGGCGACAACGTCTACGTCAAGATTCCGGTCATGAACACCAAGCGGGAGACCAGCTACAAGCTGATCGAAAAGCTGGCCGCCAAGAAGGTGAAGCTGAACGTCACTGCGCTAATGACGCTGACGCAGGTACGTGACGTCGTCGCGGCGTTGGATCCCAATGTGCCGAGCTACGTCTCCGTTTTTGCCGGCCGTGTCGCGGACACCGGCGTTGATCCGCTGCCGATGATGGCGGCCGCGGTGGAACTGCTGAAAGTTGCTCCGGCTTCAGAACTGATCTGGGCCAGCCCGCGCGAATTGCTCAACATTTTCCACGCCGACTCGATCGGCTGCCAGGTCATCACGGTAACAAACGACATTCTGAAGAAGCTCTCGTTAGTCGGCAAGAATTTGGACGACTATTCGCTCGAAACCGTCAAGATGTTCGCCGACGACGCTATCGCCGCCGGGTTCAAGCTTTAAGTGTGTGGGCCCCAGTTACATTATCGAGACGGTTCTCGAAAGCTGAGTGGCAGCCTATTTTTGCGCGCGTCCTGCGCCCGCTGAAAGCGTAGCATTGATCGTTTGACTTATCCGTTTGAAAACAATGGAGCCGTGTCTGAAGGCAGGGAGATTGATCGAGCAGGCCCTGCAATGATGGGGCTGGCAGACAGTGTACTGGAGGCCTGAACTCAAACGCTGTGCGTGAGTACGTTTCGGCACTCGCTCAGGCTTGATGTGACTGATACGGTCTCTCCGCTCAAGGGCGCTGCATCTCGCGGCGAACTGCGTTGGTTTTTACAGTGCCGCGGTAAATTGGGGATACTACCTCTTCTAGGAAGGTTGAGTGGGGTATTCGTTTGCTAGATGGGTTTGGGGAAATCCGGGTCGACCTATTACTTGTGATGCGTCTCACGAGCGGTGAAAGCTGCTGTGCAGCCAGAGCTAGCAATGGCGTTTCACGAACTGTGCCACCCGCCATTGAGTCAAACAGCTCCTCTTTAATCCAGGTAAGACCGCCGGGTGCTGTAGCACTCCCCGCATGGAGGTAAAATGCTCTCATCTGTCGTCTGCCGCTATGAGCATTTCAGCGAGCCTTGGTTCGATAGGATTGCGGTGCAATTCGAACTTTACGACTTATGCTGCCGACATAGGCCAGTCCGGAACACTCACCGTAAAATCTGGGAATGGGTCTCGATAACTCAAGCTTTATCCGAGAGAGGCAAGCTGAAGGCTGGCATGAGAGGAATAGGTTTTGCTGTGGGCCAGGAACCGTTGACCAGCATTTTTGCGAGCTGCGGTGCAAATGTGCTGGCGTCTGACATCGCTACTGGGGATGTCGCCGACGAGTGGTCACGCACGGGACAGCACGCTTCAAGTTTAGAGGCACTCCATAAACCAGGTTTGGTCTCGCGTGAAGATTTCGATAAACGCGTTTCGTTTGAACCCGTGAACATGACAGACCTTTCGTCAATAGCTTCCGGCCAGTTTGATTTTGCTTGGTCCGCATGTTCTCTCGAACATTTAGGATCTTTGGCGGCAGGTCTAGAATTTATCAAGAATACAGTGCGTCTTTTGAAGCCCGGCGGCATTTCAGTTCATACAACTGAGTACAATGTCTCTTCAAACGAGGAAACGATCGAAACCGGCGAGACCGTTATTTTTCGAGAGCAAGATTTGAGGCGACTTGAAGGGGAGTTGCGGGACATGAATGCCTGCCTGGCAAGATTGGATCTTTTTGAAGGTCTGCACAGGCACGATATTGAGGCTGACTATCTGCCATATCATGAGAATGGCAGGCAGCACATAAAGTTGAGGATTGGCCAGTTTACAGCGACAAGTGTACTTCTTATCGTTCAAAACTGACTCGCTACAGTTGGGATGGCCGCCCGCTTTGGACTTGATAGGAAGAATCAACGAGCTGCGTGGTGTATGCTGTCGTTTGCGGCGTCCCTCTTTTCCCCAAAACGCTGATGCTCGCCCAAAACGCTGATGTTCGAGGACTTTGGTCGCGTTCATTTTGCGCTGCCATCAAATTGCCGTAGCCTCCTCGGCATGACCTGCGCCCCAACCTTCATCCAGCGATAGGTAGAGCCCGTGGATCATTTGAAGTGCTCCCCAAAACTAGGCCAGCTGAAGCTGGAATTTTCCGGGGTTAGGCTCATGCTGGCGGGGGTGCCGATGAGCCATTCAACAGCGATATCGGCGCCTTGTTGCCGATCGCGCTATGGGGCCGGACTTCGTTGTAGTCTCTACGCCAATCCTCCATTTTCTGCCGTGCGTCGTCAAGGCTCAGGAACCAATGGGTGTTCAGGCATTCGCTTCTGAACTTGCCGTTGAAGGATTCGATGTAGCTGTTGTCCGTTGGCTTGCCAGGGCGCGAGAAGTCTAGCACACACCCCGCTGGTAAGCCCAGATATCGAGATCCCGGGAGACGAACTCTGATCCCTGGTCGACGCGGATCGTCTTGGGATAGCCAACGGCTTTGCAGATGCGCTCGAGAGTCACCACGACATCCTCCCCTCGATAGCTAAACCGCGGATCGACAGCGGGAGAGAAGCGACTGAAGGTGTCGACGATCGTGAGCACGCGGATCTTGCGGCCGGTGGCGAGCTGGTCGTGAACGAAGTCCATCGCCCAGATGTCATTGTTCTGATGTGCATCTGTTCGATCCTCGCGCAGCTTGGCCTTTACGCGACGCTTTGGCGTTTTGTTGCGCAATTGCAGGCCTAACTCCCTATAAAGACGGTAGGCGCGCTTGACGTTGATGGCCCAGCCGTCACGTTGCAGCAGAACATGGACCCGGCGATATCCGTATCTCACCCGCGTCTCGCAGATGTCCTTGATCCGACTTTTGAGAGCGGCCTGGTCGCCGCGCTTCGACTTGTAGACGTAGAGTGCGCGATCAATCCGAAGGGTCGAGCAAGCCCGCCTGATCGAAACCTTCCAGTCACTTCGCACCTTGTCGACAAGCTCACGCTTGCGGCCAGGCCTTAGAGCTTTTTTGATAGCACATCCTGAAGCATGGCCTTGTCCAACGACAGATCGGCGACAATCCGCTTCAGCTTACTGTTCTCTTCCTCCAACTGACGGAGCCGCTTCATCTCCGATGGCATCAGGCCAGCGTACTTCTTCCGCCAATTGTAAAACGTCGCCTCGCTGATACCGGCTTTGCGGCAGACCTCCGCCACGGCGCAGCCATCCTCAGCCTGCTTCAAAACGAATGCGATCTGCGCCTCTGAAAACTTTGATGCCTTCATGGAAATCTCCTCGTCCCGTCAGGGGATCATAATTGGAGAATTCCAGCTCAGGCTGGCCTAATTTGGCGGGGGCACGTCAAGGCAGTCCACACCGGGGAGTTTTTTATGAAGCTGATTTTATCAGTGATCGCTGTGGGCGCTGCGTTAATGTTTGCATCTTGCGGAAGAGATCCCGGACCAGCGGGGGCGAAGGGCGAGCCGGGAGCTCAGGGACCTGCTGGTCCACAAGGCGCACAGGGAGTTCAAGGCGTGCCCGGCGCGCAGGGGCAAACTGGAGCGCAGGGCCCACAGGGACCTCAAGGGGTACCGGGCGATCCAGGTCCACGAGGTGACAAAGGCGACGTTGGTCCGCCAGGCCCAACGGGCGCGCAGGGAGCCTGGAGTCGTCGGGCTCAGGGCTGTTACGGCGGATGGCGTCGTTAGATGTGATGGTACCGAGATTTTAGTGTCGGTCTTTTGCCCAGCAGGCGGTGCAGCTGACGGTGCAAAATGTGGCACTCCACCAGCGGTTGGGTTGTGCATGCGTAAGCCATGAGAGTGGCAACGAGCGATCGAAGTAAATGGGTTGCTTGAAAAGACACCATGGTGGTCCCGCTTGGACATTCGTGGAGTTCGGCCGTTGTTCAATCGCGCGCGAAGTTGCTACCTGTCAGCCACTTCACTATCCTCGATCCTAGCCAGATCAAAGCCTTCGATCTGAGGCAAAGCTTGTCCGGCAATTCCTTGGAGGTCGCCGTAAAGCCCGGCTGTGGAAACAAGGACCTCCTTCATCTGCTGTTCTCGCTTGGCCCAGCATTTCGTGATGGCTTTTCGTTCACGTTCCAGATCAATTTGCATATCGCTGAACGCTTCAACGATAGCTTCGATTCGATGACGAAAGTCTGGTCCGGTGAGGTAATGATAGACTCGTTCAATTTTCGTCCGCCTCCCGGCTAAGGCTTGCCGACTTGATGAGACGTCCACGAGCGTTTGACGTAATGCTATTGCCAGCGGAACCGCAAAACGTATCTTTGTCACCCATACGTCGTCGATCAGATCGAATGTCTCGATGTTTTTTGGAGGCATGCTGGTCACAAGGAGTGCGATGTCAGCATTGGCGGCGCGTTGATCGTCGCGGAGTTTGCGAAGCCAGTTCTTGTTCCACGCGTTGGTCTGTTTGCACTCCCACAGAATTGTGCCGCATCGCGTGCCGGCATCGTTGAGCACACGGTGGAGAATATCCCCGCCGTACTGCCCTTTTGACACAGGCTCAATTGCGTCCCTTGGAAACCGGTCCCGTAGGAGAGCTTCCAGCTGCAGTTCGAGTGCCTCACCCTGTAATTGTTGCGATCCCTGATCGGCCTTGCGGCGCAATTCCTCGATTTGGCGCTGCATGCCCGAGATTTTGGCTTCCTTCTCCGAGACCTTCGCCATCAAAGCGTCTTCGGCCTCTACTTTGGCGCTTGCCCGGACGTCTGCAAGCGATTGCTGTACCCGTCTTTCAATTGAAAGCTCGACTTCCCGTTTGGCATCGTCGAGTTCTCGGGCCTTTCGGATAACATCGGCTTGCGCCCTTTGCGCGTCAGCGAGTTTTGCAGTGTTGACCTCGAATTGACGTTTGAGCTCGGCCAAATGCTGGTCTCTCTGTTGAAGGTCGGCGGCCGAGGCTTTCCGAGCCTTCTCGGCCTCGGCCCTCTCAATCTCAGCCCGCTCGGCCTGCAATCGGCTCGCTATTTCTAGATCGATTGCGCCACGTGCCTTAACCAGCGCCTCGTGCGAATTGCGCAGCGATGCCTCGCGTTTAATGATCTCGGACTCTTTTTCTGCAATCTGCTGTTCAGCTTGCTTGCGCATTTTTGCGATGAGTGGCGCCACCAGAGAATCTGTCAACTTGATTGCTGAATTGCACCTTGGACAGACAATCTGGGGGTCTTTGTGGATTGCTCTCACTTGGACGCCTCCAACGCAGCGGCAACCTTGGTGACCGTTGTCGCCTTAGGGCCCGTGGGCTCAAAGCCGTTGCCGGCATTTGCCCCGTGAACAGGGCTGGACTGCCAAAGATGCTTGGCGGTCTCGATCGGTGAAACGTGCAAATCTGCCCACCAGGCCATTTCATTCCCATGACGGTGCAGGTCATTGTGATGGGTACGACACAAGGGCACGGTAAATTCATCGCTGACTTTGCGGCCTAGCGTGTTTGGTTGGGCAAACTTCAGATGGTGGGCATCGCAGGGCGAGCGATTGCAGACCAGGCAGGGAAGTTCAGCGACGAAGGCTAGATGGGCCTTGTTGCGCCGTCGCACCGGCTTTTTCAGCGGCGTGACCGAACGCGTGTCTGGGGAGGCAGTATCCTGAGCGGACAGCACGCCCGTATCGGGCACCTCCGTCGGGGGGAGCTCCGTGAGGGTAGCCCCCAACCCTACCGGGTTTACTTCGCCGCTTGCACGACTTTGAAGGAGGGTATGATAGGCGACCTCGACAACTCGTGCGTCGTCAGCTGTTAAACTGTTCTTTGCCCCCAGACGCCGGTGAGCCCACCGGGCGAGATCGTCGCCATCCGTCAGGACCGCGACTTCAGCCAACAGCTCTTCGCACAGCTGACGAGAAGCAAGCGGTTCCAAAACCGGGCGATGAAAAACTCCCTTCGCGGGTTTGCGCTGCGGAGACATGCTCGGTCGCGCTGCAGGTGCGTCTCCGATCAGCGGGTCGGGAGCATCGAGGTCGTCTTCGCCGGCTATACCGACGAGCGCGAACAGCGCATATCGCCTGGCATAGGTGAGGGCAGTCCCCATACGATGCGGAGCCACGATGTCACTGACGGGGCACACCGGCCAGTCCGACGATATCCATTCTCCGGACGCATGCGCGAGCGTTGTGGTAAGGCGGATTTGGCCTTCAGCCTGATCAATCGCAGTCGTCTGGATGGTTGCGATCTCGTGCTGGCTTAAGCTCTTGCGAACGACGTCGAGGCCGCTGGCCAGCGAGGCGTAGCGGAAAGTCCGATCCGCCTCGCGTGGAAAAGGCGACCGAATGGTGGCCACTAGCGATTTCTCTGGATTGCTGAGTTCGCCTTGCGCTTTTGCCAGCGCGGACGCTATGGCGCCGATCGTTTCACTGGAGCGCTGCATGGGCCGCCTCCAGATCCAAGAGATCGAAGCTAACGGCACCCGACTTCGAACGCTTGGCTCGCAGGCCGTACCCGATGGCTTCTTTGGCATCTTCTGGGACGAGCTTCTTCAACTCGGCCTTTGCGCCTTCATGCTCTAGGAAGGCAGGGCGAGTCCGCCGAAACACCGTCGCAAATTCTGCCCAGCTGTTGGAAGCGTTCATATCGACGACGCGAACGGCTTCCAGCCGCGGGCGGGGTGGTTCGACGCCAAACAGGCGTGGGACCTCGCCAGTTTTCACGCAGGACCAGAATTTCTTCTCTGCCGTGAGCAACAGGTGCTGGTACAGCGGGTCGGCAAGGATTGTGAGTTCGACCCATTTACCGCCGCCTGTAATGATGGACAGGACCGCCGAATTTGCGTTGATGACCCACATATTGTGCTGCAGTTGAGCCATATGCTTTTCCGCCGCGGCTTCTTCGGAAAACGTCCAGGGCAGGGCAAACTTGGCTTCGAACACGGCTCCGCTAGCTTGAACTCTTCCATCCAGGGTCGCAGCCATCCATCGCTTGACGGGATGGAAGACACGCCGCTGCACGTCGATGATGACCTGCCCGCTATTGCGCTCGTACCAGCAACGGTTCAGGTCCTCGGTGACCAATCCCAACTGAACGATAAGGTTGTCGGATAAGTCCTCTGCATCCACTTCGCCTCGCTTTTCGTGCCAAAGGCGCGTCAACGCGGTTATGTCACTTCCCATGATAACCCGCGCATCGGATCCTCCCAAGAAATCACGCCTGTTAAGCTTGTCCGTGGGCGTCGAACCGACTTGTGCCATAGTGAGATCTCCGCAATCCGTAAACGATACGAAAAGTATCTATTCCGAACATGGCGATGTCAATACTAAAAGTATCAATAAGGCAAATCAAAGCGGCCCGCGCATTGCTGAGCTGGTCACAAGAAGAATTGGCCAAAGAGGCTGGTGTCTCCGTTCCTACCGTCAAACGCCTCGAGGCAAGCGACGGTCAACTAAGTGGACGCGACTCGACCCAGCAGAAGATTATGAAAGCCTTGCAGCTTGGAGGGGTGGAGTTCATCTATCAAAACGGCGGCGGCCCTGGAGTGCGCCTTAAAAAGCCAGAGAGTAATACGGCTGAATAACAACAGGTTGCCACTGTGTCTTGATGCTGGCCTGAATGCCAAGAGCGTCAAGCTTCCTTTTAGTCCGAGCGTTGAGACCGCAACAATACGCTTCGTGATTGCGCCCGGGCCTGTTGGTATCGGCAGATAGGACGGATACCGATGCCGCATATCCTCAATCTCCTGTAGCGATTGAGTTTGCGGGAAGCCAGTAAGAATACCAGTCGGCGGCCTTCATCGCTCCGAATTAAGTCCTCATTATCCATACGCGATCAACTGTCGAGGCACAGCTGCGACTGAGCAGACTGCTCTCGTACAGGAGTGCCGCGCGTGGGTGTCGTTGTACGATTCCATGATCTCTGAACAAGCGAGCTGCGCGAGGTCGAACGTCGGGTGGGTCGCCGTAAAGTCAGGTCTCAGTCTGCTTGTCCCGCTCTGCTTCGCGCTTGCGATCATGTCGCGCGGCGCTCATGCGCAGATCGCGCCAAGTCAGGTTACGCCGCAGACGTTACGGCCTTTGTTCTCGATCCCCCCGTCGATCCCGTCGGTCGAGGGCGGCCAGCCGGTGCAGGCGCCCGCAGGTGCCGAACGTCTGAATGTCCTCGCCGGCCGCGTGGCGATCACAGGATCCTTCGACGAATTGCTGAACGAAACCCGCGCGCTGATCGCTACCATCGAGAAGCGCCGCGTCACTGTCGCGGAGGTCTATGCCTTCGCTAACGCGCTGGAGCAGGCCTATGCGCGGGCCGGCTACGTGCTGGTCCGGGTCACGGTGCCCGAGCAGAAACTCAACGACGGCGGCACCGTACGCATCGTGGTGATCGACGGCTTCGTCGAGGCGGTCGACGTTGCGCAGGTCCCCGCCCAGGCGCGTGACGTCGTTACGGCGCGCACATCGGGACTGATCAGGCGCGGCCGCATCACGATCGGCGAAATCGAGCGCCGCCTGCTGATTGCGGGCGACGTGCCGGGACTGCGGCTGAAGAGTACGCTCGCGCGCGGCAAGGTCGCCGGCGGCACGCTGTTGGTGCTCGACGGCACGCATCGCCTGGTGACGGCCACGGCCAATATCGACAACCGGCTGCCGGCCTCGCTCGCCAGTTGGAACTACGGCACCAGCGTCGCGCTGAATTCGGCACTCGGCCTCGGCGAGCAGCTTTACGCCTCGGGGCAATCGAGTGGCGATCCGGCGCTGCTGTTCGATTCCGCTTCGCCGCTGCGCGTGTTGGGCGGCGGTGCCGTGTTGCCGATCGGCATCGACGGCTGGATCGTCAATCCGGAATACACCAATGCCCGCAGCCAGCCGCGGCCGGCGATCGGCGGCTTCGCTACCATCGGCCAGTTCGAACGCTTCGCGCTGCGCACCTCCTATCCGGTGATCCGGACCCGCACCGCGCTGTTTAGCTTCAACGCCGCATTCGAACACATCGAACAGAGCATCGAGCTGCCGCTGTTCGGGATCGATCTCAACCGCGACCGCTACAATGCGTTGCGGGTCGGCGTGTCGTACGATACCGCGCTGCCGGCGTGGGGCACTGGGCTGCAGCTCGGCGCCGGCTTCTCGCAAGGGCTCGGCGGCCGCAATGAAGCCGATGCGCTGGCCTCCGGCGTGCCGCTGTCGCGGCTCGGCGCTGGGCCGGACTTTTCCAAGGCGAATTTCGACGCGCGCATCTTCCAGCCGCTGCTCTACGGCTTTCACCTCGATCTGATCGGCCGCGCGCAGACCTCGTTCGGCACGCCGCTGTTGGTTTCCGAACAATTCGCGCTGGACGGCCCGCAGGCGCTGTCGGCGTTTTCCAGCGGCACACTGAATGTCGATGAAGGCGGCACCCTGCGCGTCGAGCTGGCGCGGCCGTTTGCTGCGACGTTCGACCCGGCGGTGCCGCTGGTGCTGTCGCCCTACGGCTTTGGCAGCATCGGCGCCGGCCGGCTGGTCGAGCCGACCATCATCGAATTGTCGGACATTCGCGGCGGCTCGGTTGGCGCCGGCGTGCGCAGCGGCATCGAGCTGGGCGGCGGCTATCACGGCGTCACGCTGGGGCTGGAAGTGGCGCGGCAGTTCTCGAGCCTGCCGCTCAGGCCGCATGCCTGGCGCGGCAATGTGGTGATGAGCGTCCGGTTCTAACCCGCGCGGGATCTCGCGGCGGATAGAGGTTTCCTAAGGATCGGTGCACCATGCGTTATCGTCTTTGTCCCGTCGTCTGCGGCCCGCTCGCGCTCACGCTCTCGCTGGGCACGACGACCTCGCTGTCCGCGCAGGGTGTGCTGCCGCAGGGCGGCACGGTGGCGGCCGGCAGCGCGGTGGTCGGCGCCCCGGTCGGCAACGCGCTCACGATCAATCAGACCTCGGCGGTCGCGGTGACCAACTGGTCGTCGTTCTCTATTGGCCAGCACAACAGCGTCGCCATCCAGCAGCCGTCGAGCGGCTCGGCGATGCTGAGCCGCGTCAGCGGCGCCACGCCGTCGACCATCGCCGGCAGTCTCAGCGCCAATGGCCAGGTCTATCTGGTGAACCCCAACGGCATCGCGATCACGCCGAGCGGCGCGGTCAATGTCGGCGGCGGCTTCGTCGCCTCGACGCTCGGCATAAGTGACGGCGACTTTATGGCCGGCCGCCGCAGCTTCGCCGGCACCGGCAGCTCGGCCGCGGTCGACAATGCCGGGAGCATCAATGTCGGCCGCGGCGGCTTCGTCGCGCTGCTCGGCGGCACGGTCTCGCATTCCGGCACCATCAACGTGCCGCTTGGCAAGGTGGGGCTGGGCTCCGGCGAATCCATCGCGCTCGATCTGGCCGGTGACGGCTTCATGCAGGTCGCGGCGCCGACCGCCGCATCGCGCAACGGCAAGGCGCTGGTCGACGTCTCGGGCCGGATCGCCGCGGCCGGCGGCGCGATCGTTCTACGCGCCGCGACGGTCAAGCAGGCGATTCGCGATGCGGTCAATGTCTCCGGTAGCCTGTCGGCGCGCTCGGTCTCCGGCCGCTCGGGTGCGATCGTGCTCGGCGGCGGGGAGGGTGGCAACGTCCGGGTCACCGGAAAACTGAACGCCTCGGCGGGTCGCCGGTCCGGGACGGCCGGCGGCGGCTCCGTCAAGGTCGAAGGACACCATGTCAGCATCGCGGGCGGCGCACGGCTGACGGCCCATGCGAAATCCGCAAAGGGCGGCGCGATTACCGTCACCGGCCAGGCCATAGCCATGGATGCTGGGGCGCTCGACGTGTCCGGCGCAACCGGCGGCGGCAAGATTCTGATCGGCGGCGATTATCAGGGCCGCGGCACGCTCGGACATGCGGAGACCGTCTCGATTGCCTCCGGCACCACGCTGAAGGCCGACGCCACAGGCGCCGACGGCGACGGCGGCACCATCGTGGTGTGGTCCGATGGCGCGACGCGCGTGGCCGGCGCGCTTTCCGCGCGCGGCGCGGGCACCGGCAATGGCGGCCTGATCGAAACCTCGGGCCATCAGCTCGACGTCGCCGGCATTGCCATCGACGCCACGTCGCCGCGCGGCACCGCCGGCACGTGGCTGCTCGATCCCTATGATCTCACCGTCACCGACACCGCCTCAACTGCGCCGCAGGCGCCGGGCGGAACCTGGACGCCGGACGCGGGCGGCAGCGTCGTCAGCAATGCCGACGTCAATGCGGTGCTGAATGCCGGCACCAATGTGGTGCTGCAGACCGGCAGCGCCTCGGCGCAGGCCGGCAATGTCAACGTGAACGCCCCGATCACCTGGAACGCCGGCAGCACGCTGACGCTGAGCGCCACCAACGATGTCAACGTCAACGCCAACATCACCGCCACCGGCACCGCGGCGGGGCTGGTGATCAATCCCAACACCCCGACCAGCGGCCAGCCGGCCAGCGGCGCCGGCGTGTTCCTGCTCGGCCCGCAGGCGGCGATCACGCTCTCCGGAGCGGCACCGACGCTGTCGATCGCCGGCATCGGTTACACCGTCATCAACAGCCTCGGTCTGGAGTCGGACGCGATCCTGGCGCCCGCCACACAGTCGTTGCAAGGCCTCGCAGCGTCGAGCATGGCGGGTCACTACGCGCTCGGCAGCAACATTGACGCCAGCGCCACGGCGACCTGGAACGCCGGTCTTGGCTTCACATCGATCGGAACAGTGGGACTGCCGTTCACCGGCACCTTCGACGGGCTGGGCCACAGCATCAGCGGTCTCGTCATCAACCGCCCGACCGTCGCCGATCAGGGCCTGTTCGGGTCTACCAGCGCCGTTGCGCTGATCCAGAATGTCGGTCTGGTCGGCGGCGCCGTCACCGCACTCTCCAGCGGCGGCGGGCTGGTCGGCAGCAACACCGGCACCATTCTCAATAGCTACAACACCGGCACGGTCATCGGCGGCAGCAGCCTCGGCGGCCTGATGGGCAGCAATACCGGCACAGTGAGCCGCAGTTATGCCACGGGCGCCATCAACGGCACCAGCAGTCTCGGCGGGCTGATGGGCAGCAACACCGGCACCGTCAACCTGAGCTACGCCACCGGAAACGTCTCCGGCACCAGCAGCCTCGGCGGTCTCACCGGCAGCAGCACCACCGGCACCGTCAGCAACGTCTACGCGACCGGCAACGTCGCCGGCACCACCAGCGTCGGCGGATTGATGGGCAGCAGCACCGGACCCCTGGTCAATGCTTATTCCACCGGCGCGGTGAGCGGCACCACCTCGGTCGGCGGCCTGCTCGGCAGCAGCACGGGGCCGGTCATCAGCAGCTACTGGAATCTCGACACCTCCGGGCAGGCCACCTCACCCGGCGGCACCGGGCTGACCAGTGCGCAGATGCAGCAGGCTGGCAACTTCACCGGCTGGGACTTCACCAATGTCTGGACCATTTACACGGGGCTCACCAACCCGCTGCTGCGCACCTTCATGGCGCCGCTGACGGTGACGGCGAACGCCGCCAGCGAGGTCTACGACGCGCAGCCGTTTTCCGGCGGCAACGGCGTCAGTTACTCGACGACGCCGAACGGCAATCTGCTCGGCACCGTAAATTACACCGGAAACTCGCAAGGCGCCGTCAACGTCGGAAGCTACGTGATCACGCCAAGCGGACCGTATTCCAGCCAGCAGGGCTATCTGATCACCTACGCCGACGCGGCGTTGGCGATCACCGCCGCACCGGTCACCGTTACTGCCGACGCGCTGTCGCGCATCTATGGCGCCGCCAATCCGGCGCTGACCTATTCGAGCGCCGGCCTGATCGGCGGCGACAGCCTGTCCGGTGGCCTCGCCACGACCGCCGGCGCTTCGTCCAACGTCGGCAATTACGCGATCGCGCAAGGCACCGTAACGGCCTCATCCAACTACGCGCTGATCTATGTCGGCGCCGATCTGACGGTGACGGCCGCCCCGCTCACGGTGGCCGCCGACGCGCAGTCCCGGCTCTATGGGGCGGCCAATCCGGCGCTGAGCTATGTCGCAACCGGGCTTCTCAACGGCGACGCGCTGTCCGGCAATCTGGCCACGGCGGCCTCGGCGACCTCCAATGTCGGCGACTACGGCATCACCCAAGGCACCCTCGGCAATTCCAACTACGACATCAGCTATGCCGGGGCCAACCTCAGCGTTACAGCCGCATCGCTCGCCGTCACCGCCGACGCCCAGTCCCGCGTCTTTGGGGCATCGAATCCCGCGCTGACCTACATCGCGACCGGCCTGCTCAACGGCGACAACCTGGCCGGCGGCCTCGCCACCTCCGCCTCCGCGACCTCCAATGTCGGCGATTACGGCATTACGCAAGGCACCCTCGCCAATTCGAATTACGCCATCAGCTATGCCGGGGCCAACCTCAGCGTCACCGCCGCATCGCTCACTGTCACCGCCGACGCCCAGTCCCGCGTCTATGGGGCGTCGAACCCGGCGTTCAGCTACAACGCGACCGGGCTGCTGAACGGCGACAGCCTGTCCGGCAGTCTTGCAACGACGGCATCCGGGACGTCCAACGTCGGCGCCTACGGCATCACACAAGGCACCGTCGCCAACGCCAACTACGCCATCAGCTATGTCGGCGCCGACCTGACCGTCACTGCGGCTGCGCTCACCGTGACCGCCGACTCTCAGTCGCGAACCTACGGCGCCGGCAACCCGGCGCTGAGCTATGTTGTGACCGGCCTCGTCAATGGCGATGGCCTGTCGGGCAATCTTGCGACCGCTGCGAACGCCACGTCGGACGTCGGCAATGTCGCCGTCACGCTTGGCACGCTGGCGTCGTCGCCGAATTACACTTTGAGTTACGTCGGTGCCGATTTGACGATCACCGCCGCGCCGCTGTCCGTCGGCGCCGACGCGCAATCCCGCGCTTACGGCAGCGCAAATCCGACACTGACTTATACAAGCTCCGGTCTATTGAACGGCGACAGCCTGTCCGGCGCGCTCGCCACCGCGGCGGCCAGCCGTTCGGATGTCGGCAGATACGCCATCACCCAGGGCAGTATTGCGAACCCCAATTACATCATCAGCTATACGGCCGCAGACCTCGGCATCACAGCCGCAGAACTTGCAGTCACGGCTAACACCCAATCTCGGGGCTATGGGGCGCCCAATCCGGCTTTGACCTATACAAGCATCGGCCTGCTCAACGGCGACGCGTTATCCGGTGCGCTCGACACCAGCGCGACGGCGGCGTCGCCGCCTGGGCAGTACGGCATTAGCCAGGGGACGCTCGCCGGATCGATCAATTACATAATGCGCTATGCCGGCGCCGTCCTGACCGTCACGGCGACGCCAGCACCGGACGCGCAACCGCCCGGAAGTTCTCCCGACACATCCGTCGTTCCAGGGATATTAGGGTCCGGAGTGTTGACGGTTCAGCCAGTAGTCGCAGTCTCGTTTCTCTCAACCGCAGCATTTCCAAGCTATCTTATTTCGGATGCTTTGGACGGCGTCGATTTAGGGAGCGTCACCTTGCCCGAGACGCTTGTGTGCGTCCTTAACGATGCGCCGGAGGATACCAAGGTCGGCTCCATCTGGGGCAACGGTTCTGACTGTAGCAATTTCGGTGCCATACGGTGGCAAGCGCCGTGACGTCGATCTCGTATAATGGAGAAATATTACGTGTTAACAGCAATCTGCCGACTTACAGGCGCTTTGGCAGCGCGACGCTCGACTTAGACTGATGACGCTGGCGGTCTTGACCGTGGCGACGTCAGACCGCTTCTGGCGATAAAGCCAAGGCTGCCCGACCTGGCAGCCCATTTTGAACGTGGTCATACCGCCGATGATGTTTGGGTGCCACGCGTGCTGTATGGAGTGGCATTCCAGCTACTGTGCGAATCGGCGTGGTGAGAGATCCATAACGTCATCTCGAGTAGCTTTCCGCGCACGTGTCTTCATCACCCCACAGAAGCGGCAGGGCCATCAGCCGACGGAAGTAGCCTCCGACCGGAGTTTCATCTGCCATGCCGATGCCGCCGTGAAGTTGCACGCTATCCTGTGAGATCTTGGTGGCCGCACGCGCGACAGTGAACAGCATTGCCAGCACGACCTGCCCGCGGAAGGGCATGTCGTCCTCCTCTAGCAAACCAGCAGCACATTCAACGACCGAGCGTGATTCGGTCAGTGCCATGTCCATATCGACAAGCCGATGCCGCAGCACCTGGAACGACGACAGCGGCTCACCAAACTGTTGCCGGACCGCAAGATAGTCTCGCGTCGTGTCGATCAGCATCGACATCGCGCCGAGAGCCTCCGCACAATGCATGGTGACGAGGACGTCCTTACTCCAGGCAATGAGCGACTTCGCCTCGGATCCGACGGCCAGTGCGGACCCAGATGGCACCGCAAGATTGTCAATACGGATCGTCGCATAGGGTGCGCCGTCAATTCCGATGATGGATTGCTCGATCGAGACGTCGGACTTCGGGACCAGCATAATCGGGCGCTCGCCTGCCGATGTGCTCGCGGTCAAGATGAAGACGTCAGCCTCGGCTGCGAACGGCACCGTGTGAGCCAATCCGCTCAGTCTGCCGTCCACGAGCGTCATCTCGTTGCGATCAGTGTCAGCCAATCCATAAACATCGATAGCAGCGATTGCGGCGCCGCTGCTCAGGCGATCGCGAAGCCCAGAAAACCGTTCCATGCTCGGCGCGCGGCCTAGCAGCAACGTTGCCGCCACTGCCGACGTCGTGAACGGCGATACGACGCCACTGCGGCCCAGTCGTTCGGCCAGCAGCGCGAGGGCTCGCGAGTCCCGCAGGCCGCCATCGCTTTCGGGCAGCGCCGCAGCCAAAACTCCGGCCTCTGCCAACCGCGGCCAGACCATCCGCCAGCCATCCTTGCTCGGGATCTGATCGCCAAGAAGGCCGCCCAGCGAATCCAGCAGCATGCCGTGCTCGTCCTTTGGGACGAATATCAAATCGGCCGTATCCATCATTGGTTACCCCAGCAGGCTCTTCGCCGCGATGTTGCGCTGAATTTCATTCGAGCCGGCATAGATTGTTGTCTTGCGATAGTTACAGTAGGTCGGAGCAACATTGGCAAGTTCGGGGCCGCCGGTAAGCGGCTCGTTGCTGCCGTCAACCGCACGCACTGGTAGAGCGTGGCGTCCTAGCAAGCGAACCTGCAGTTCAAGCACATCTTGCTGAATATGTGAGCTCAGGATTTTGAGATAAGGCGCCGGTAGGCCGACCGCTTCTCCGCGCTCTTCTGCCCGCAGGAACCGGAGATTGGTGAGATCTGCTGCCATAATCCGCATTTCCAGCGCAGCAACACGCGCGGCGAATAGCGGATTGTCGAGCCTCGATCTGCCGGTGACGGTAGCCATCCGCCTCAATCGTGCGACTTCCCGCTTGCAAAAACCCATGCCGCCGAAATTCAGGCGCTCTTTCTCAAGGAGATACTTTGCGCAAGTCCAACCCTGACCTTCCGCACCGATGCGGTTTGCGACGGGAACCCGGACATTGTCGAACCAGACTTCGTTGACTTCGTGCGCGCCGTCGAAAGTGATGATCGGCCGAACCGTGATACCCGGCGTCCGCATATCGATCAGCAGGAACGAGATGCCGTCCTGCTTTCGCTTTTCGGTCGACGTTCGGACCAAACAGAAAATCCAGTCGGCATCGTGCGCTTCGGTGGTCCAGATCTTCTGCCCAGTGACGAGGTAGTCGTCGCCGTCCCGAACGGCGCGCGTCTTGAGCGACGCCAGATCCGATCCCGAACCGGGCTCCGAATAGCCTTGGCACCAGTAGTCTTCGAGCGACGCGATCCGCGGTAAGAAGCGCTGCTTTTGTTCGTCGCTGCCGAACTTCATGATCACCGGTGCGACCATTTTCAGACCAAACGGCACCACTTCGGGCGCGCCGGCCTGCCAGGCCTCGTCTTCAAAAATGTAGCGCTGTATCGGCGTAAATCCCGGGCCACCGTGTTCCGCCGGCCAGGTATAGCCGCCCCAGCCTTGCGCATGCAGTCGTCGGCTCCACGTCACCTTGTCGTCGCGGGTCGGCCGTTCGCCGCTGAGCATCCGCTGGCGTAGTTCGGCCGGTAGCGCGCTGTTGAGAAACGTGCGAACGGTGAGTCGAAACGCGTCTTCCTCAGCCGTGAATAATCTTGCCATCGTGCTTCAGCTCCCCGAGAAATTCGGCGGGCGCTTTTCTAGGAAACTCGCGACCCCCTCACGGAAGTCATCGCTGCGGGCGGCCAGTTCCATTTCGCGGTTGGCGTGGATCGTCGCCTCGGCGAGGGTTTGGAAGGGCACTTCATAGAGCTGGCGCTTGATGACGCCTACCGCGCGCGGGGACGCGAAATCGACCAGATCCTTGACATACTCCATGGTCTTGGCGCGCAGCTCAGTTGCGGGGTAAAGCCGGTTGACGAGACCAATCTGCAGCGCCTCGGCGCTCTTGACGCGCCGTGCCGACATCAAGAGATCGAGCGCGTTCGAATGCCCGACAATGCGGGGCAACATCCAGCTCATCCCGTGCTCAGCGATCAGACCGCGACGCGCGAAGGATGTGGTGAAAACTGTGTCGTCAGCCGCGAAGCGAAGGTCGCAATACAGCGCGTGAACTAGCCCGATCCCAGCAGCGGCCCCATTCAACATGGCAACAACCGGCTTGGCGATTGCGGGATAGAACGAGTAGCGCGTCTGCCAATCGGGCCGGCGATTCATGTCGAACGGCTTCATCCACTGATCGCTCTTGATGTCGTTTGGATCTAGCGTTTTCAGATCGTCCATATCAGCGCCGGCGCAGAACGCGCGACCGGCGCCGGTCAGAACGATGGCGCGCACGCCGCTGTCGTTCGACGCCGCGTCCATGGCATCGCGTACCTCGCGCTCCATAGTCGCGGTCCACGCATTCATCCGGTCCGGCCGGTTCAGCGTGATGGTCGCGATCCGCGATTCGATGTCATACAGGATGTGCTGATAGTTCATGTGCCATTGCCTCGGTCAGACTTGCGGCGGACGCTTCCGCCAATTCGGTTGTTTTGCAAGGTAGGTCACCGTCTCGGCGCGCTCTTTAAGCCAGCCGGTCCAGCGTGCGAACACCTTCGCCATGCGGGCTGGTTCGACGCCGAGTTGCTGCATCGCCACGCCACCATTGACCGACTCCCGATACTCGGCGATCAGGCCGTCACGGATGATGAACCGGCTCATGCCGTCGATGACGACGAACTTGCCGTTGAATTGCGGTACCAGCGAGGTAAAACTCGATAGCGACCACGCATAACCCATCCGGCCGTCGAATACCGGATCGAACATTTCCCATCGATAATCGTCGCCAGCATCGCGGCGAAAAAGGTCCTGGAGCATGTGGGCAATATCGGCGCGACCATGATGCGCGCCATAGATGTAATCATAGTAGATCGCATCTTCGGTGAAGCAACGCGCAAACCGCTCGCCGTCGGCGGCCTCCGCGGCCAGCGTCAGTTCTTCAAGCAGTGCTTTGAATTGCTGGGTATCCATATGCCAGTTCCTATTGGGGTTCGCGGCCAAGATCGCGAAGGCGCCGGCGGTCGATCTTTCCGGTCGCGTTGCGCGGTAACGCGTCCACAAAGCGGACCTCGCGCGGAACCTTGTAGCGCGCCAGCTGGTCGCTGCATCGCCGGATCAGGGTCGCTTCTTCGACGGACGCGCCGGCTTCGCGAACGGCGTAGGCCACGATGCGTTCGCCGAGCCGATCATCCGGTACGCCGATTGCAGCGACCTCATAAATTCCCTCGATCGCATGCGCGACCTCTTCGATCTCGCGCGGATAGATGTTGTAGCCGCCGGAGATGATCATCTCCTTCTTGCGGTCGACCACAAACAGAAAGCCGTCGGCGTCGACGAAACCAATGTCTCCGGAGTGCAGCCACCCATTGCGGAAGGTCTGCGCGGACAGTTCGGGCTGGCGAAAATAGCCACGCGCGACGCCCGGGCCGGCAACCAAAATCTCCCCACGCTCGCCGGAGGCGACATCGCGCCCCTCGTCGTCGACGATCCGCAATTCGACGCCAAGGTAAGGCTGCCCGGCCGAACCGGATTTGCGTATTGCCCCCGATAGTCGGCAGCCGGTCACCGAAGGGCTTGCCTCCGTCATGCCATAGCCTTCGGAGATCGCCACGCCAAACTTGGATTCGAAACGCCGATGCACGTCTTCCGGCAGCGCTTGTCCGCCGGATACGCAGGCCCGCCAACACGTCAGATCGCTGCCCGCGGGAATATCCTCCCTTAGCAGCGTCCAGTACATCGTCGGAACGCCCATGAAGACGCTAATTCGTTGCGACAGGATCGCCGCCAGAACGGCAGGCGCATCGAATCGCTGCAGCAAGGTGACCGACGCGCCGGCGAACAGAAAGGCCGAATATAGGCAAGTATGGCCGAACACATGGCTCAGCGGTAGCGCGCTCAACCCGCGATCGTCCGGCGTCAGCCGCAGCAGGTCGAATGCGAAGGCCTGCGCATTCCAGTAGATGTTGGCATGCGAGAGCTCGACCCCCTTCGGCAGCCCGGTCGATCCAGACGAATAAAGAATCAAGGCGATCTCGTCGGAGCCGACGCTCGGCAGCGGTGCCGGGTCGGCCTCAATCGAGGTGAATGGCTGGGCGTCGATATCGACGACTGCGCAGCGATGACCGATGCTCGCGGACAGTTGCGCTGCCAGCTCGGCGCGCGCGAACACCACGCGCGGCTCGCAATCGGCGATGATGGCAGCCAGCTCAGCAGGTGCGAGCAGGGGGTTGATCGGAACCGGGACTGCGCCGGCCTGCAGCGCGCCCTGATAGAGCACAACCCACTCGAGGCAGTTCGGCAGCACGAACATTACACGGTCGCCCGCCCTAACGCCGAAGTCGCGCATCTGCAAGGCGCAGCCCGCAGCGCGGCGGTCCAGCGCGCGATAGCCGATCGTCAGCTCATCGACGCGTAAGGCCGGCGCCTCCGGCCGCAGCGCGGCGTGATGCCGAACGAAGCTGGCGATACTCAGGCTCACGGCGTCCTCTTCATCCTGCCGGCGATCGACCTGACGCCGTCCACGACCGCCGGCACAAGGCCGCGCGGCAGAAAGATGACGACCAGGATCAACAGCAGACCATAAGCAATCAGCCGGTAGATCTCGGCAACACGCAGCGCTTCCGGCAAAACCACCGTTAACGCGCCACCGATCAGCGGACCGGTCAAGGTGCCGCTGCCGCCCAGGATCACCGCCAGAATGGCATTGAGCGACGCGTCCGCTGAGAACGGCGTCGGATTGATGAAGCCCATATAGTGCGCGTAAATCGCCCCCGCGAACCCGGCCAATGCGGCGCTGAAGATGAAGGCAAACAGCTTGTATTTCCAGCAGGCGATGCCGGCGGCCTCGGCGAAAGTTTCATTCTGCCGGATCGCCAGCAGCACCCGGCCAACGCGCGATCGAACGACGGCAGCGACGAGTGCCATCACCAGAACCAGGGCCGCAAGCGCCAGATAATAAAACGCGCGGCGTTTCTCGAAGACGATGTCAATAAAGCCGAGATGGATCGCTTCCGGAGACGGAATACTGGGCAGACCGGGCTCGCCCTTGGTCAGGGACGACCAGTTCACAAGTACCGTGAACACCACCATGTTCATGGCGAGCGTCACAATTGCGAAGTAGTGACCCTTGACCCGCAGCGACGGATAACCAGCGATCGCGGCAGCAATGGCGGTGATGAATGGAGCGACCAGCATTGAGAGCCAGACCGGAAACCCGGCGTTCATGCTCAGAAGTGCTGAGGCGTAGGCGCCGATTCCCATGAACGCGCCCTGCGCGATCGAGACATAACCGGTGTAGCCCTGAATGACGTTGGCACCTTGCGCCACGATCATGAAAATCATTGCGAGGATTGCGAGGTGAATGAAGTAGTTGACCGTCACGAACAGCGGGAAAACGATCGCGGCAGCAATGACTACAACAATGGCGATTCGCGTCCACATCAGCGGGTGCTCCTGCGCATCAAGCCTTCGGGCCGCACCAGCAGCACCAAAATCATCAGCATGAACGACAGCACATCTTTGTAGGCCGAATAAATAAAGGCCGCGGCGAATGCCTCGGATACGCCGAGCACCATGCCGCCGACAATTGCCCCGGGGATAGACCCGAGGCCACCCAGGATCAGAACGGCAAAGCCCTTGATAACGAGCCCGCCACTGACCCCTGGCGCAACTGCGAATAGCGCTCCGACCAGCACGCCGGCGGCGACACCCAGAGCCGAGCTCAACGCAAACACGAACATCGACACCGAATGCACATTGATGCCCATCAAGATGGCCGCCGCCCGATTCTGTGCTACGGCGCGAACCGCCATGCCGATCCATGTGCGCTGGATGAGCAGCGTCATACCAACCACAAGGATGGTGGCGATAACCAGCACATAGATGCGCAACTCGGGCATGGTCACGCCACCGACATTGATGACGTTGACGAAGGGCGTCGGGATGATGACCTGATCGATGCCAAATGCCAGCAGGTTGAGCTTTTCGATAATCAGGGTTAGCCCGAGCGCGATGATAAAGGAATTGATCGGTGGTGCATTGCGCACTGGATAATACGCCACGCGTTCGAGCACGACGCCAAGCAGCGCGCCGACGATCATCGCCAGGATAAAGGCCGGAAACAGGCCGAGGCCGAGGCTCGATATCAGGAAATAGGTCAGGTATCCGCCGAACATGGCGACACTGCCATGCGCAAAATGCGCTATGCCGAGAATCCCGAAGATCGTCGTCAGGCCTAGCGCGATCAGCGTGTAAATGCTGCCGACGACCAGACCGTTGAAGATCTGCTGGATGAAATCTACAAGCATGAACCAAATCCAGTAGTCAGCCCGCGGATATGACCGCGGGCTGAGTTGAGGCCGTGATCAGTCCTTGATCGTCTTCAGGAAGTTCGAATAGGCCAGAGCGTCCGACGGAAGCTCCTTGACGAACGCCCAATTGCCGTCCTTCCACTGGAACGCGCCGTTGGCGATGTAGGCTTGTCCCTTGTCGTCGAACATCCGTCCGTTGATGGGGAGATACTTCAACAGCGCCTCTTTGGGGATCGGCATGGTACGGATCGTTTCCTGAATTTTCTTCAGGTCGGTCGTGGTCTGCGCCGCCTGCAGCGCGTCCCGCAATACATAGACCTGGTCGTAGGCATAGGCCGTGTTCGGGGTCGGGTTCTCATTGTACTTCTTCTTGTAGCGATCGACGAACGCAACCGCCTTCGGGCCAAGCACGTCGGCGTTGAACTCGATGGCGAGCAAGTCCCAGGCGCCGTTCATCTGCTCGGCGGTGGCGACCTTGGTGAACTGCTCGGCGCTGCCGCCGGAGAAACCATAGCGCTGGGTCTTGATGCCGAGTTCCGAAGCCTGACGATGGCTAAACGCGACCTGCTCGACATAGCCGGACACGAACAACGCATCCGGGTTGAGACCGCGCAGCTTGGTGAGCTGAGCGGTCATGTCACGATCCTGCCCGCCGAACGTTTCGATTGCGACGACCTTGCCACCGGCTTCTTCGAACGCCTTAACCAGCGCGTCGCGGTATTGGGTAAAAAGCGCCACGTCGCGGACACCCAGAATGCCGAGCGTCTTGACGCCCTGCTGGGCAATGAATTTGCCTGCCGCCGCACCGGTGTAGTCACCAGGCGGGCGGGTTCGGAACACGTTTTTGTTGCCGATCGAGGTGATCGAGCGCGCGCCGGCGGTGCCGACTAGCACGATAACGTCTTCCCGGCCGATGAAAGAAGCCATTGCGCCGCCCGATGCCGAGCAGCAATAGCCGATGATGAACTTGACGTCGTCGCGATCGATCAGCTTGCGCGCAACGTTGGTGGCCTCGGTCGAGTCCGCCTTATCATCATATTCGATCGTCTTGATTTTGAAGTTGTCGGCACCGACCTTGATACCGCCGGCCCCGTTGATCTCCTCGATCGCCAAGTCGATAGCCTTTTTCTGCGGCACCCCATAGACGGCGCCTCCGCCAGTCAGAGCGTCGCTGTAGCCGATCGACAAGGTTTTTTCTGCAGCAAACGCGGCAGGCGCTCCGATCAGAACAGCTGACAGTACCGCTCCTAATAGTTTCTTCATCGTGGTCTCCTCCTTTGAGTCTTCTTGCTTAAAAACCGAGATAAGCGTTTTGAACGCTCTTGTTGCCGGCAAGCTCCCCTGACGAGCCCTCCAATACGATCAGCCCGGCCTCAATGACGTAGCCACGATCTGCGACACGCAACGCCATGGATACTGATTGCTCGACCAACAGAATGGTGACGCCGCGGGCCTTGATCGCGAGTAACGTCTGTTCAATCTCATCGACGACCCGCGGCGCGATGCCCAGAGATGGCTCGTCGAAGATGCAAAGTTTGGGTCGTGCCATCAGTGCGCGAGCAATCGCCACCATTTCCTGCTCGCCGCCCGATAGTGTTCCGGCATACTGACCGGCGCGCTCGCGCAAGCGTGGAAACATCGTCATCATCTCGTCGAGATCGCTTTTGATCGCGTTACGCCGACGCGTGTAGGCGCCGAGTCGCAGATTTTCCATAACGGTCATCTCAGGAAACACCTGGCGACCCTCTGGGCACATTGAAATGCCGAGGCTGGCGATGGTGTGGCCAGGCTGCCCGGCGATGGAGCGGCCATCGAAACGGATCGCGCCACTGAGAGGCGACATCAGCCCGCAGATGGTTTTTAGAATTGTTGATTTGCCTGCCCCATTAGGGCCGATCAACGCAACGCATTCGCCCGCGGCGACCTTTAACGAAACGCCGTGAACCACCTCAACCTGGCCGTAGCCAATGTGCAGATCCGAGACCTCAAGCATCTTCGCGGTGCCCAAGGTAGGCGTCGATGACCGCCTGATTACTGCGGATCTCGGCGGGAGTTCCCTCGGCGATCTTTTGGCCAAAGTTCAGAACGACGATGCGGTCGCAAACCTCCATGATTAGTCCCATGTGATGCTCGATCACCAGCACGCTGATGCCATGCGACGGCAGTGACCGAATAATGGTAGCTAGGGCGCGGCGCTCACTGGCCACCATGCCGGCTGCAGGCTCGTCCAGCAGGATCACCTTGGGCTTCGCCGCTAGGGCGACTGCGATCATCAGGAGACGCTGCTCGGCTGCCGATAGCGTGGAGGCGATCTGGTCACGTCTCGCTGCAAGCCCGACCATTGCGAGCGTATGCTCGGCGTGAGCGACGAGCTCGTCGTTTTCGCTTTTCGCAGAAGCGGTCCGCAGCACGGACTTCGCGGGTCCCTGCTTGAAGAGGGTATGGCACCCTAACATCGTGTTTTCGAGCGCCGTGTTTTCAGGGAAGATCTGCGTACTCTGGAAGGTACGCCCCAGTCCTTTGACCACGGTTGCATCGATCGGCTTGCCCGTGAGCAATTCGTCATCGAGCCAAACTTGGCCCGCGCTTACTGGCAGATTACCGGAAAGCAGATTCACGCAGGTCGATTTACCAGACCCGTTCGGACCGATGAGTCCGACAATTTGTCCGCGGTTCACCGTGAATGACACGTCGAGCAATGCCTGGACGCCGCCAAAGCGTTTCGAAAGTCCTTCCGCGCGCAAAAGCAGGCCGAACCTTGTTTCCCCGCCTGATGTCATTTTTTACTCGGGCTTGTTGACCGCGACTTCCCGTCCAAGGCGCCAGCGCGACCGGGAGGTTAACTGCCGATACGACTAGTCGACTTTTGAGTCGAAAGTCAAATCATCGGTCGACATGTCGCGTTCGTCGGCCTTTGACGGGGAAATTAGTCGCCAATCGACAACAACCGGCCGCCTTTGATTGGGACACCGGGGGATGCGAGGCCCCGGCAGACAAAGCCGGCTACGCCCTCACTCACCTCAGCCTCGTCCCACGATCCATTTGGCCGATACCATTTGGTGACCCAATTGACTGCCCCCAGGACATTGAATACTGCAAATCTTGGTTCGCCTGGGATGATCGTGCCGTCCTGCTGGCCCTCTAACACTATGGTGATGAGGGCGCCCTCGAAGCGGTCGCGCTCGTGCACGACAGTCGACAGTTGCACTGGCGATAATGACTTTTCTTCAAGAATTACAACGCTGTAGCTTTGTTCGCCAATCATTGAGCGGACATAGGCCGATGTCGTCCGCCGAAGGCGTTCAATGCCTGTCAAACCGTCCTCTTGGCAAACCGTCGACAGCGCTTGCTCGGCAGCCGCCAAATGGCACTGATAAAGAAGGTCGCGTTTGGTTTTGACGTAGTGGTAGAGAGTGGGTTTGCTGATTCCTAAGCCTTCGGCGATCTCGTCGAGAGATGTGCCGTGGTATCCGTTGCGACGAAACGCTTTGGCCGCCTCTCTGTAGAGGGCGTCCTTGCGAAGGTTTTTGAGTTCAGTCGCACTTGCAACCGCGTTGTTCCAACGAGCCACGTCCACTCCTTAAGTTGAGCGTATGGCTACCCGACTGCAAAGTCGATTGTCCAGCATTAACCGGCGCGCTGAATGGTCGAACTACTCAGCTTCCGGACAGGTAGCTTGCCAGCAGCTTCTAGACGGCTGTGCCACTCTCGTCTCCAGATGTATAATAGGCAGTCCAGGGCTTACGGTCCGGTCGCCAAGCCCGCCCGCTGTGCCGATCAACGGAATCATTTTGGAATGCGCAATCTCCTTGCGTTTGGGTCGCGTGACCGGGGAGTGCATGAGCTCGGCTGACTGCCACGGCAACCCGCAAGCAAAAATCGCGAAACCCAAAATTAGGAAGCCCTCGCGACGCTGTCGACTGGTGAGCCGCAACATCGCACAGGTGTTCCAGTTTCCGGTCACTTACGACACCATGACGGTCGGCGAGAATTTCGCTTTCCCACTGAGAAACCGTGGCGGCCCCAGCCCGAGATTGACGCGCAGCGGCCGCAAGTACCGTCTGTTGCCGGAGTTCAGGAACAACCGCCGTCCCTGAAGACAAGAGGACGGCTCTACCAAAACATTCCATTGACTCCAGTAGCCTCCGCCGCGTCGGCTTCCGATAGCACCGCGATGAAAGGCGACTTCATAGTGAGCAGATGCAGGGAGAGAGTTTGCCGCGAGGTCCGGCGCCGCAAGATCGCTGGCGATACGCGTTCGTACATCGTGCGCGCCCGCCGTCGCCATGGACGTAGGCGAAGGTTCACCGAAGCCGGACAAAGCCGGACATCAGTTCGGTTGACGCAGTGAAAAGCACGCCCTTGAATGTGAACCTGTTTAACTATGCGCCGGACGCTTGGTACGATAGGCAGCTTCCCGACCGTTCGATCGTCGTGGCATCGGCGAGTAGCTGAAGGCCAAGACCAAGCCAAATCGCCCCGCTCGTGTTGCTCCGGCCCCGCCGCAGGAGAAGTCGAGCTCGCGATCGCAACCATTCCCACACTGCTGCGTGCAGGTTATCGGTCCCTGCCCGGGCGATCGGAGATCCGGCTCGTGAACACAGCCGGCGTCAGCGCCGTCGCCTTGGAACCTGACGCTGCTAAGTCCTTCCTCAAGAACTTTGATGCAGCAGAGGCCGCTGTGGTCATTAGGCGAAGGGAATGGAATGGCACCGCGGTTCGTGATGATTTTGTTTCAGATCCTGGACGGAACTGCTTCGTGTGGAAGGGCGAGGGCTTCGGGCGCGGGTGGTTTTGTCGGGTAGTGGCCAAGACCTGAGCGTTTAGCTCACGAAATCGCCCATCGTCAGAAGCGCGGACATGCCGAACCGACCTGCCGAGGTTTTAGATAAGATATCCCAAGGCATTCACCCATGCATCTTGAACCTAAATCCAAGTGAGGCGACTCAATGGAAGCATTCTGGGGGCCAGCGACGACAGCAAACGCAAGGAGGCTGCAATGCGTGAGCCAAATCCGGAAAAATTGAACGCGCTCGTGGGGAAGCTGGTCGGCGACCTCGGCGTCGCGCTTGGTGGCGCGAGCATATTGCTCGGCGATCGTCTCGGGCTCTACAAGGCGATGGCGGATGGCGCTGTGATCACTCCGTCCGAGCTTGCCAAGAAGACTGGACTGCATGATCGTTACGTGCGCGAGTGGCTGTCCGGGCAGGCCGCTTCTGGCTACATCGACTACCATCCCGAAAAGGAGGCGTTCTCGCTTTCGCCCGAGCAAGCAATGGCGTTTGCCGAAGAGGGATCGCCAGCGTTCTTTGCTGGTGCATTTGATGTCGTGCAGTCCACCTATCTAGACGAACCCAAAGTGGCCGAAGCGTTTCGAACTGGGAAAGGCGTTGGTTGGCACGAACATTCGAAATGTCTCTTTTCGGGCACTGAACGCTTCTTTAGGACGGGCTATAACGCCAATTTAGTTTCCAACTGGATTCCGACACTCGAAGGTGTCGAAGCGAAACTTAAATCCGGCGCTAAGGTGGCCGACGTTGGATGCGGTCACGGCGCCTCTACGATCGTGATGGCGCAGGCGTATCCTAATTCACAATTCTTCGGGTTCGACTACCACAAGCCTTCGGTTGACCGCGCAAAGGTCCTGGCGCGGGAAGCGGGAGTTGGGGACCGCATCACGTTCGCGCAGGCCAGTGCCAAGGACTATCCGGCGCAAGACTACGATCTGGTGGCGTTTTTCGACTGCTTGCACGACATGGGTGACCCCGTGGGTGCAGGTAAGCATGTCAAGGAAACTCTGGACAAGGATGGGTCGTGGATGATCGTCGAGCCGTTTGCAAATGACAATCTCAAGGATAATCTCAACCCGGTTGGATGCGTCTTTTATCACGCCTCGACATTCATTTGCACGCCGGCGTCCCTATCCCAAGAGGTGGGCTTGGGACTTGGTGCTCAGGCGGGTGAGAGCAGGCTGCGTCAGGTTGCGACTGAAGCGGGCTTTAGGCACTTCCGCCGGGCGACCGAAACGCCGTTCAACATGATCTTCGAAGTGCGTTCCTAATGAATCAAAGGAACGGTACGCATCAGCCTGGGTGATGCAGGAATTGCGGCTCTCGTGCCCGCATTCACTCAGGCGGATGTCGCTTCGACCCGACCGAGCAAACGGCATGGAACGAATACTCGCTGATCAACAATGATATTCCCGCACGCCTTCTCCAAGCTATTCCTTCTTGATCCTTTGGACGGCGTCGATTCGGGAAGCGTGACCTTGCCCGATGCGCGTATCTGCGTCCTTAACGGACCCCGAAAAGGTGCGAACGCTGGCTCTGTCCGATACGATGGTTTTGACTGTCGCGGGTCTCGCACACTGCGGTAGCACAAGCCGTGACGTCGATCGAGCTTAGGAAGCAACACGTTTCTCCCTTCGCCAGGTTAAACTTGATCGGTCGGCACGTCGACACGGCTGGCCACCGCTTTCACGTGGGGCCGGCTATCTCTCGGACCGCTTCGAGCCCTTTTGTCGGACAACGAATCGGTTGCCCGGCGACGGGGCCGACGCCGGCTGAACCGCAGCAATCTTGGCCGGCCGGGACTGGGCCGTCACCGGCCCGTCCGCGCTGATGGCTGCATTGCACCGCAACTATCCGTTTCTGTCACTGCCGCACTTCAGGCGAATGGCAAAGTCTGACGGCTTTTGCGCACGTTGTTGGGCGTTGCAACATGGCCAGCAGATCTTGGCGAAAATTGTGGTGCCACATTGACCGGGCGCAAAATTCCGTACCTGATGCCGGACGAGTTGGACGCTACGGACATCATTCGGCGAACGTAAATTTGGGTTTCGGTTGTCCGTGTTGCAGTCGCCGCGATTGGGGCCGCGATGGCTGCAAAGAATATGCCTCGCAACGCGCGTGAGAGTCGACATGAGCGTCACGCTTGACCATGTCACCAGGACCGTCGATGGCGTCGAAACGATCCGCGACGTCTCGCTGACGCTGGAGCGCGGCACCCTGAGCGTGCTGCTCGGACCTACGCTGGCGGGCAAGACCTCGATCATGCGGCTGCTGGCCGGCCTCGACAAGCCGACGCATGGCCGCGTGCTGGTTGACGGTCGCGACGTCACCGGGCAGGATGTGCGCAAGCGGTCGGTGGCGATGGTGTATCAGCAGTTCATCAACTACCCCTCGCTCAGCGTCTATGAAAACATCGCCTCGCCGCTGCGGGTGCAGGGCAAGCCGCGCGCCGAGATCGAGCGCCGGGTGCACGAGGCGGCGAAGCTATTGCGGCTCGAGCCCTATCTGCAGCGCACGCCACTGCAACTGTCCGGCGGCCAGCAGCAGCGCACCGCGATCGCGCGCGCGCTGGTGAAGGACGCGGATCTGGTGCTGCTCGACGAGCCGCTTGCCAATCTCGACTACAAGCTGCGCGAGGAACTGCGCACCGAACTGCCGCGCATTTTCGAGGCCTCCGGCGCCATCTTCGTCTACGCCACCACCGAGCCGTCCGAAGCGCTGTTGCTCGGCGGCAGCACGCTGTGCATCTGGGAGGGCGAGGTGCTGCAGAACGGCCCGACGCCGCAGGTCTATCGTCGGCCCGATACGCTGCGGGTGGCGCAGGTGTTCTCCGATCCGCCGCTCAACCTGGTCGGCATCGAGAAGCGCGATGGCGCGATACGCTATCAGGGCGGCGCCGCCGCACCGGCCAGCGGCCTTTACCGGGCGCTCGACGACGGCACCTATCGTGTCGGGTTTCGCGCGCACCAGCTCGAACTGGCGCGCGGGCTGGCGGACCGACATGCCTTCTCAGCGACCGTCGCAGTGACCGAAATCACCGGTTCGGAGAGCTTCGTCCACCTGAAGCGCGACGGCGCCAATTGGGTGGCGGTGCTGCAGGGCGTGCACGAGTTCGCGCCCGGCGATGTGCTGCAGACGGTGCTCGACCCTGACAATCTGTTCGTCTTCGACACGGCCGGCCGGTTGGTCGCCGCGCCCCGAACGATGTGAGGAGCGCCCGATGGCCCGCATCGACCTTGTGGACCTCGCGCATTCCTACGGCAACGCCGACGATCCGGACTCCTATGCGCTGAAGCCGGTGTCGATGACCTGGCGGCAGGGCGGCGCATTTGCGTTGCTCGGCCCGAGCGGCTGCGGCAAGACCACGCTGCTCAATCTGATTTCCGGCATCGTCACGCCGTCGCGCGGGCAGATCCTGTTTGACGGTCGGGACATCACGAGGCTGTCGACGCGTGAGCGCAACATCGCACAGGTGTTCCAGTTTCCGGTGATCTACGACACCATGACGGTCGGCGAGAATCTCGCTTTTCCACTGAAAAACCGTGGTGTGCCGCAGCCCGAGATTGACGCGCGCGTCACGGAGATTGCCGATCTGCTCGATCTCACGCCGGTGCTGCGCCGCAAGGCGACGCGGCTGTCGGCGGATGCCAAGCAGAAAATCTCGTTAGGGCGAGGGCTGGTGCGCGCCGACGTCGCGGCGATCCTGTTCGATGAGCCGCTGACGGTGATCGACCCGCATCTCAAATGGGAGCTGCGCTCCAAGCTGAAGGCGCTGCACCGCGCGCTCGACCTCACCATGATCTACGTGACGCACGACCAGACCGAGGCGTTGACCTTTGCCGATACGGTGGTGGTGATGCATGACGGTCGCGTCGTGCAGAGCGGCACGCCGGAGCAATTGTTCGAGAAGCCGGAGCACACCTTCGTCGGTTATTTCATTGGCTCGCCGGGCATGAACATCGTGCCGGCCAATGTTGAGGGGCGGCAAGCGCGGATCGACGGCCACACCATCGCGCTCGAACGCGCCTATCCCGGGCTACCGGCCGGTGCACAGGTCGAAATCGGAGTGCGGCCGGAATTCGTCCATGTCGCGGCTCCGGCAGCCGGCCTATTGTCGGCTCGCATCGAGCGGATCGACGATCTCGGCCGGGTGCGCTTCGCGCGCGTCAAAATCGGCGACGCCAAGTTTGCGGCCCGCGTGCCGAACGGATTTTCGATCGACGGCGACATTGCGGGTCTGGTTTTCGATGCTGCCCGCATCCACGTTTATGCCGACAGCCGCCTGGTCGAGGGGGTCGCCTGATGGACAAGACCGTCAACAACCGCGCCTGGTTGCTGGTGCTCCCGGTGTTCGCCATCGTGGCGTTCTCGGCGATCCTGCCGCTGATGACGGTGGTCAATTATTCCGTGCAGGATACTTTCGGCAATAACCAGTTCTTCTGGAACGGGGTTGGCTGGTTCAAGGAATTGCTCGACCCGACGAGCGACCTCGGCGAACGCTTCTTCGCATCGCTGTGGCGCAACCTGGCGTTTTCCGCGATCATCCTGGCGATCGAGGTGCCGCTCGGCATCGTGGTGGCGCTGGCGATGCCGCGGCAGGGCTGGCAGGTCGCCGCCTGCCTGGTCATCATGGCGCTGCCGCTGCTGATCCCGTGGAACGTCGTCGGCACTATTTGGCAGATTTTCGGCCGTCCTGACATCGGGCTGATGGGCTACACGCTGAACGGCCTCGGCATCGACTACAATTACGTCTCCAACGAGTTCGACGCCTGGGCCACGGTAATCGTAATGGACGTCTGGCACTGGACCAGCCTCGTGGCGTTGCTGTGCTATGCAGGGCTGAAATCAATCCCTGACGCCTATTACCAGGCCGCGCAGATCGATGGCGCGTCGCGCTGGGCGGTGTTCACCGCGATCCAGCTGCCGAAGATGAAGCGCGTGCTGTTGATCGCGGTGCTGCTCCGCTTCATGGACAGCTTCATGATCTATACCGAACCATTCGTGGTGACCGGCGGCGGCCCGGGCAATTCCACCACCTTCGTCTCGATCGAACTGGTGAAGATCGCGCTCGGCCAGTTCGATCTCGGCAAGGCCGCCGCTCTGTCGATCGTCTATAATCTGATCGTCATCATCGTGTGCTGGGTGTTCTACACGGTGATGACGCAGTCCGACAATGAACGCCAGCCGCAATCGGGAGGCGCGTGATGCATTCGATCCCCGGTCGCCGTCTGATCCTGGCGCTGTTCCTGATCTTTCTGCTGCTGCCGATCTACTGGCTGGTCAATATGAGCTTCAAGACCAACAACGAGATCGTCTCGACGATGACGCTGTGGCCGCATCAACCAACGCTGGAAAATTACATCCGGATCTTTACCGACGAGAGCTGGTACTCCGGCTACATCAATTCGCTGAAATACGTCGTGCTGAACACCGTGATCTCGATCTCCTTCGCTCTTCCGGCCGCCTATGCGTTCTCGCGCTACCGCTTCCTCGGCGACAAGCATCTGTTTTTTTGGCTGCTGTCGAACCGGATGGCGCCGCCGGCGGTATTCGCATTGCCGTTTTTCAACCTGTATTCGGCGATCGGTCTGTTCGACACGCCGTGGGCGGTCGCGCTGGCGCACTGCCTGTTCAACGTGCCGCTGGCGGTCTGGATTCTCGAAGGTTTTGTGTCGAGCGTGCCGCGCGAGATCGACGAGACCGCGTTCCTCGACGGCTATTCGTTTCCGCGCTTCTTCGTCAAGATCCTGATGCCGCTGATCGCGTCCGGCATCGGCGTGGCCGCCTTCTTCTGCTTCATGTTTTCCTGGGTCGAATTGTTGCTGGCGCGGACCTTGACCTCGGTCAATGCCAAGCCGATCTCCGCGGTGATGACGCGCACGGTGTCCGCCTCCGGCATGGATTGGGGCTTGCTCGCTGCTGCCGGTGTGCTCACTATCATCCCGGGTGCGCTGGTGATCTGGTTTGTCCGCAACTACATCGCGCGCGGCTTTGCGCTGGGACGGGTGTGAGGAGGGCGCCATGACCGACTTCGCATGGATGGCCTGGACGGCTCCGACCGCGGTCTTTTTCTCGCTGCTGGCGGCGACGCTGGCGGTGATGACGATGCTGGCGGTCCGCTATCCGGAAGCGGAGCGGGTCGGCGTGCTGCGCATCCCCACCACGCGGGGTGACCGTCTGTTCATCTCGCTGATCGCGGCCGCGGTCATTCATCTCTTGTGGATCGGCTTTATTGGCACGGACCCGATCGCCACATTGCCCTTCGGCGACGACGGGCTCGAGATTTCGAGCCTTTGGATCGCCACCGCCATTTCGCTGGGTCTGGCCGTTGCGGTCTTTCGCACCGTCTGACCGGCGAAACCGACAGGATCCGGGTCAACCGGACCTGATCAAAGCGTCGCTAACGGAGGAAACCAAGATGCGACAAGCGAGAAAGCAAGCGATCCGCCATCGATATCCGGGCATGACCAGCGCTCTGGCGCTGATCGCCACCACAGCCATGCTGGCTGCACCGGCACGGGCCGATGACGCCACCAATCAGCGCTGGATCGACGGCGAATTCCAGCCGTCGACCCTCTCCAAGGCCGACCAGCTAAAGGAACTGCAATGGTTCGAGAAGGCCGCGCAGCCGTTCAGGGGCATGGAGATCAACGTCGTCTCCGAGACCATCACCACACATGAATACGAGGCCCGCACGCTGGCGAAGGCGTTTTCGGAGATCACCGGAATCAAGCTGAAGCACGACCTGATCCAGGAAGGCGACGTGGTCGAAAAGCTGCAGACTCAGATGCAGTCCGGCAAAAACGTCTATGACGGCTGGATCAACGACTCGGACCTGATCGGCACGCATTTCCGCTACGGCCAGACCATTGCGCTGTCGGACTATATGGCCGGCGAGGGCAAGGACGTCACCTTGCCGACCCTCGACATCGACGACTTCATCGGCCGCTCCTTCACCACGGCGCCGGACAAGAAGCTGTACCAGCTGCCCGACCAGCAGTTCGCCAACCTGTACTGGTTCCGCTACGACTGGTTCACCAATCCGGACTACAAGTCGCGCTTTAAGGCGAAGTACGGCTACGACCTCGGCGTGCCGGTAAATTGGTCGGCCTACGAGGACATCGCCGAGTTCTTCACCAACGACGTCAAGGAGATCAACGGCGTCAAGGTCTATGGCCACATGGACTACGGCAAAAAGGACCCGTCGCTCGGCTGGCGCTTCACCGACGCCTGGCTTTCGATGGCCGGCAATGGCGACAAGGGTCTTCCGAACGGCCTTCCGGTCGACGAATGGGGCATTCGGATGGAAGGCTGCCGGCCGGTTGGCTCCTCGGTGGAGCGTGGCGGCGATACCAACGGTCCGGCTTCGGTCTACTCGATCGTGAAGTACCTCGACTGGATGAAGAAATATGCCCCGCCGCAGGCCCAGGGCATGACCTTCTCGGAGTCGGGGCCGGTGCCGGCGCAGGGCGCGATCGCCCAGCAGATGTTCTGGTACACCGCCTTCACTGCCGACATGGTCAAGCCTGGCCTGCCGGTGGTGAACGCCGACGGCACGCCGAAATGGCGGATGGCGCCCTCGCCGAAGGGCGCCTACTGGAAGGACGGCATGAAGCTCGGCTATCAGGACGTCGGCTCCGGCACGCTGCTGAAGTCGACACCCGCCGATCGCCGTAAGGCAGCGTGGCTGTATCTGCAGTTCATCACCTCCAAGACGGTGAGCCTGAAGAAGAGCCATGTCGGGCTGACCTTCATCCGGGAGTCCGATATATGGGACAAGTCGTTCACCGAGCGTGCGCCGAAGCTCGGCGGATTGATCGAATTCTATCGTTCGCCGGCGCGCGTACAGTGGTCGCCGACCGGCAACAACATTCCGGACTATCCGAAGCTGGCGCAGCTGTGGTGGCAGAACATCGGCGACGCGTCGTCCGGTGCGAAGACAGCACAGGCGGCGATGGATTCGCTGGCGGCCGCGCAGGACTCGGTCCTTGAGCGGCTGGAGCGATCCAAGGTGCAGGGTGACTGCGGGCCGAAACTGAACAAGAAGGAGACTGCCGAGTTCTGGTTCAAGAAGTCGGAAAAGGACGGCAACATCGCGCCGCAGCGCAAGCTTTCCAACGAGAAGCCGAAGGGCGAGACGGTGGACTACGACACTCTGATCAAGTCGTGGCCTGCCTCCCCCCCGCAGCGCCGCGCTTCGAATTGAGCGCCACGCACTGCTGCTGATAGAGCGTTGATCCGAAAGGGCAGGCCGGGAGCGATCCCGGCCTTTGTGCGTCCGCTTGCACGATCAAATCGGTCCTGTTGAGCAATGCGGGCGCTCGACGAGCCCGCCCCCGACTAAATTGTAGTGCTGCAGATATGCCAAATGTTTGGTCCAACGGATCAGTGTTTCGACAGACCGGAACATGTGTCCGAGCGAGATTAAAGTGGCAATTATGGTCACCTGAAAAACTGTCACCTCCTGCGGTTGTGTTCCGACCTGCCGTCCAACCTCGCCGGGTTGACGTCCAGCGCAGAATTGCGTGCCAGCCCATTTGCTACCTTGCCTCTGTCGTCCGCCGTCGCGTTCAATCCGCACGGCCCGGCGCAGGACGTCGAGCAATCATTTTCAAGGCCGAACCGTCTCCCTATGGCTTGGTGCAAAACTGCGCCCCAGCGCCATGATCGCCCCTTTCCGGACAGGCCCGGCTCTCAGGTCTTGAATGTCGACATTAGCCAGTCCGGCGTCAGGGTATCGGAGCGACGCTTTCGATCGCCGTAGCGGTCTCTGGACCACTTTCGGTTAAAACGCTACTTTGAGTGGCAAACCGTTTCGGCGTCCGTCAGGCCTTCCCTCAGCATGCCTATTTCCAGCAAAGTGGTGGTCAACCTTACGATCGTCTTATTAACTATCGGCCTGCTGGCACTGGTCGGAATAGTCGCGACCACTATTTGGCTTGCCGAGAACGCTCAGAATTACGCCGAAGAGGCAACCACAGCACGAAAGACGCGAATCGCCGCGGTCGAATTGCGGGCCGCGCTGCAGAGCGCCGAAGGCAGTCAACGCGGGTATCTCATTGGCGGGAATGAGATTTATTTGGCTCCCTATGACAGCGCTAAAACACAGTCCACGGCCCAGCTCGCGCAGCTCAAATCCACGCTGGAAGCAATCCCGCAGACACGTCTTTTGATGGAGCGCTTATCCAAGCTAGTCAGCGATAAGATCGACGATATGGACCGAACGATCGCGTTGAAAAGAGCCTCTAACGAGGCGGAGGCTCTTTCCATTTTCGGGAGCAACCGCGGCAAATCCATCATGGACGAGGCTAACGTATTTCTGTCAAGCATCATTCGGACGACGGATGAACGGCTAACCACGGGGCTGATTCAGCAACGCAGGAATGCCGTCTGGCTGCGCGGAGCGGGGCTGGTCGCGGGGCTTGTCATTGTCCTGGTTGTCGGCGGGGTCATAATGACGATCTATCGCTATACGCGGGAGGTTGCCCAGTCGCGCGATCAGGTCCAGCTGGTCAATGCGTCGTTGGAGCAGCGTGTCAGTGAGCGAACCGCCGAGCTTTCAAAAGCCCGCGACAAGGCCGAAGTCCTTCTTTCGGAGGTGAACCATAGAGTGGCGAACAGCCTCTCCATCGTGTCCTCTCTGGTCGGCCTTCAAGCCAAAACCGTGTCCGACAAGGTGGCGCAATCGGCACTGAAAGAAACACAGGCACGCATTAATGCAATCGCAGCCGTTCACAAGCGTCTCTACAATTCTGAAGATACACGCCTGATAGACTTCAAGGAGTACCTTTCAAGCTTGCTCGACGACGTCGAAAGCACCATGCAAGAGGGTGGGCACGGCGCGTCGCTGCGCTGCGATCTCGATGCCCTCAACCTCGGCCCGGACATGAGCGTCAGCCTGGGCGTCATTGTCACCGAGCTGGTGACCAACTCCTTCAAATACGCTTATCCCGAGGGTCGGGGTGAAGTCCGGGTACGTTTAAAGCGACTTTCGACCGGCCAGGCCGAACTGGTCGTGGAAGACGACGGGATTGGACACAACAAGGACGCGCCGCCCAAAGGTACGGGATTGGGCTCCCGCATCGTTAATGCAATGGCGCGCACGATCGGCGCCGAAGTCGAGTATATCTTGCGTCATCCCGGCTTTGGAACAAGGCTAGCATTCGCCTATCTAAACACGATTGAAGAGTGAGCTGATGGCAGGCATCAGGACTAAAATGAAATCGCTCGTCGTCGTCAGCTTGCTGCTTTTCATGACTCTGCCCCTGTCTGTCCGTTTGGAGGCGGACGAACGCCCACCCGGCATTACAAAGCCCGTCGTCCTTGCTCCATTTGATAAAGGCGCTCCGGCCTGCAGTCGTCCCAGCGGGCTCTCACCTGTCCTCGCATTTTCTCAGGACAATGAGCGAAAGTTCATGCAGGGGGTCGCTCACGGCCTCGCACTTGCCGCAAGGGATCGTGGCCTCGAATATCGCGTTGCGCAGGCCAACAACGATCCGGCAAGGATGGCCGAACAGGTCCGCAGATTTCTTGACGAGAAGGTTGGCGCACTAGTGATTGCCCCGGTCGACCCGTCATTAGCAGCGCCCCTATTGAAACAAGTTATTTGGGCGGGGGCTTATGTCGGTGCCGTTGTGCCGCCGCCGGCGACCACCGTTCTGAATGCCCCACAATATTTGGTTGGAAAAGTGCTAGGAGAAGAGAAGCCGCGGCCTATATCCGGACGCGGCTTAAGGGGAAGGCCAAGGTCGTTCTTCTGACCCACGACAGCATACAGTTTCTAGCGCCTAGATTTGTCGCCATCCGGGATGCCCTGAAGGACATGCCTGACGTCGTTATCGTCGCGGACATCTCCCCGCAAACGGTCGACGAAGCCGGCGGGGCAGCGATGATGCGGACGATCCTTCTTGCGGATCCGAACATCGACGTCGTTCTGGGTGCAGACACGGTCGTACTGGGGGCGCTCCAGGCGCTTCGCGAAGCCGGCAAAGCAAGAAGTGATCAGTTTCTCGGCGGCATCGATGGCGAGCCGACAGCAGTAGCAGAAATCATGGCGGGTGGCCCCTACAAAACCAGCGTTAGCCTTGCCTCGCCGATTTTCAGCTATGCCATGGGACAACATGCTGCGGACTGGCTCGAAGGCAAGAACATTCCGCAGGCGATGGACATTTTGCCTAAAGCACTGAAGCGAGATAACATCGCAACATACGAGGGCGATCTGTTAGACCCGGCTGCCGTCTATAGTGATGCGTCTCGTCGTGAACACTACCTTCGGATGTACGGAAATATCTGCTACGATACTCGTCAAAACTACATCAACTTTCCATGGTCGTCTGAAAGCAAGTAGTCCGGTACGGCCATAGTGATCGAAGTGAGCCCCGCGCTCTTATTTATTGCGGCACTGTCACTCTCGAGAATGGTGTTCAAACAACGATCCAGCCTAATTCGGAAGCTAGCTTTCAACTTAGAACGCCTTGAACCGCGGAATCCCACCGCGACCTCACAGCTACCAAGTCGGCGCGCAAACGGGCAGTAGACTTGTCACCACGCTACAGCGCGTTCTTGGGATTGAAAGCCAGCGTGCAACATCTTGCAAATCCCCTTGCTGGCAACGGGGATTGTCGAGGGGCCATTGAGGAATGATGCCGCACGAGTGGGGAATTGATCGACGCACGACGGCAGCTTAAGGTGCTCGCGCGAGAGTGTTGCTCGATAGGCTTTACCCTTGGGTGGCGCCGGGCGCCGGGTTGGTTTGGGGGAGCGCCTATAAAGTGAGTGCCTCTGAACGGTAAGGCGCCTTAGGCTAGTGTGGCCTCATGTTCCCACCCAGGAGTAAGCCGATCTCTCTGGTGCAGGCAGTCGGCAAGCAGTTTTTTGCCCGCTTCTCGTTCGGGCATTGACGGTCGAGTCCGCCAATGGGCGCAAGGCAGATTGGCCGGCCTGCCCGGGGAATGCGGACCGGCCCGAAAAGGTCCCGCAAATAAACCCAACAAACGCAGAAGTTCCACATCCTGATCCCGTGTCGCGCAGGGAGCGCAGGTTGGCGGTTCGCGACATCCGCCCGGATATACATCCTGGGAAAATTCAGCACTTGAACAGCCGCAGGCAAAGTGAGATTTAGCTTGCCTTATGATCATGAACGGCATCCACAATCCCATTTTGGTTCTCCTCTCCATTGTCATCGCCATGTTCGCGTCGTTCACCGCGCTCAGCCTCACGAGCCGGGTCCGTGCCGCAGGGGGCTGGACGCGCCGCTTTTGGTTAGCCGCCGCGGCCATCGCATTTGGTGGTGGGATTTGGTCGATGCATTTCATCGCCATGTTGGCGTTCAGCATGCCAAGCATGCATATAAATTACGATTTGACGCTCACGGCACTATCGCTTGTCATTGCATTGTCATTCACCTGGGCCGGCTTCTCAGTAGTGAGCCGGGAGGCTCCCTCGCGGGGACGTATCTTGGCAGCCGGGCTGCTGCTCGGCATGGGCGTTGCCGCTATGCACTACCTAGGCATGGCAGCGATGAGAATGGCTGCAACGATAAGCTACCAAATTTTGTGGTTCGCTATATCAATTCTGATTGCAATTGGCGCCGCTACAGTGGGCGTCTGGCTATTTGCCCGCGATCAAGCGATCGGTCCGCGGCTTCTCGCCGCAACCATGATGGGCACAGCTATCGCAGGAATGCATTACGCGGGCATGCAGGCAGCGGTTTTCAAGATGGACGAGTTGCCACACGGCAGCGCGGGATTTAGTCAATCATATCTCGCGGTGGTCATTAGTACGATTACTATCCTCATTTTGTTGCTAGCGCTCGGAGCTGCATGGCTGGAGCGATTACTCAAAGGGTTTGAGCGTCGTGAAAGCCAAATCGTGCTCCGCCTTCAGGTCGCAGATGCACTGCGAGGCGGCGACACAGAAGATGCCCTGCGCGAACTTGCCAGAATGATGGGCGAGCATTTCCACGTGTCCCGTACGGGCTATGCTCGACTGGACCAAAGCAAAGATATTTTCGATTATCATGTGTGTTGGACAGATGGGACCGTGCCGCCGTTACTTGGCCGATATCCTGCTTCGGCATTTGGCGTGAAGATCGTAGCGGCCCTTGCCAGCGGCAAAACCGTTGTGGTTGAGGATCTGCAAAAGTCTGAGCTTAGCAATGAGGCGCTTACGAGCCAAACGGCCGGGGAGCTGGACACGCGCGCCATCCTCGTTGTTCCTTTTGTTCACGGGGGAATACTACGCACAATCGTCTATCTCAACAGTCGTCTCCCACGCAATTGGCATCGCGAAGACGTTGCATTTATGGAAGAGATAGCAGAACGCACCCGACTAGTAATCGACCGCGCTGCTGTTGAGGTGGAATTGCGCGAGCTCAATGCCACCTTGGAAGCAAGAGTCGAAGCAAGAACCCGGGATCTGCGCGAGACACAGGACGCCCTACTTCAGAGCCAGAAAATGGAGGCTATCGGTCAGTTGGTTGCGGGGCTGGCCCACGATTTTAACAACGTGCTTGGGGCGATCGTGGGTGCTTTTGACCTCGTGCGCCGACGTCCTGACGAACCGGATCGAGTAAAGCGTTTTGCTGAGGCGGGGTTGCAAGCAGCAGAACGTGGCGCCAAACTCACAGCCCAACTATTGGCATTCTCGCGGTCCCAACGCATCCAGTTGCAGCCGCTGATTGTTTGCGACGTCATCGATGCCATACGCGACTTACTCGTGCGCACAGTGGGTCCATTGACGCGAGTCGACTTCAATCTAAATCCCGATCCCGTTCCGGTGCTTGCCGACTCTACCCAGGTCGAGATGATGCTGCTAAATCTCGCAATCAACGCGCGCGACGCCATGCCCAACGGCGGCGTCCTCACCATCTCCACCGCGGTGCGGCAAATTACGAACGATCAAGAGATCGAGGACGGAGATTACGTTGAGATCGCTGTCCGGGACACGGGGACGGGCATGTCCGAATCCACTCTTCGCCGTGCAATGGAGCCTTTCTTTACCACCAAACCGTTGGGCAAAGGGACCGGCTTAGGGCTTTCACAGATCTACGGCAGTGCACGTCAAGCGGGTGGCACAGTGCGCATCCAGAGTGCTCTGGGTGAAGGTACCACGGTTTCCGTGCTGCTGCCGTGTACCGTAAGAAGCATAGCTGATGCTCAGGCATTACCTGCATTATCCGAAGTCAGTTCAATGCCTAATCAGCTTACAAAAGTGCTATTGGTCGACGACGATCAAGACCTGAGATTCATGATTTCAAGTGCCCTTCAATTGCAGGGGCACCAGGTCATAGAGGCGTGTGATGGTGGCGCGGCTCTTGCGGTATTGGCTGGCAGTCGGCCTGACGTCGCGATTGTCGATTTCGCTATGCCAGGAATGAACGGGGCCGAACTCGCCCGACACTTACGGGATTTGTTTCCCGAGCTGCCGGTGGTATTTGTGAGTGGCTACGCTGATGTGGAGGCCATCCAATCTGCCGTTGATTGCAGCGCAACCATTCTGCGAAAGCCGTTTCGGGTTGATGAGCTTTTGCGAGTATTCAATCAGGCGTTGGAGCACAGCAACGCTGATGCTGTCGTTCAGTTAGCCGGCAACCAGGTGTTGGCTACCCCTTCCCAGCATTGAAATTGCAAGGCCTCACTCACAGCCGAGCTGTCTTTCATGGGGTTCGTCTCCGAAATGGTCGACCTTCAGCTGTTGTCATTGCCGCCCCCTTGCCTCATCGGCGCCGTGTGGCAGATACGAGGGGCGAGTGTTGAGTTCGGATAAACTGGGACTTAGAATTATTCCGGCCACGCCGGGAACTCCGGATGCGTCGACTTCGATATGCGCCAGTTCAAGTCCTCGATCATCGCGCACCTTGATCGAGCAGCGCCGGCCCCTCAGCCCGAGCGTTGGATGAACAGCGTTTTGCGAGTTTCTCCCCGACGATAACTGCATGCTTACTATCTCGCAGGATCAAGCCGCCGGGATCTCTAACCACGGCACCGTTCCGGACCAGGTCAAAGTGATAGCGCCGACCTCGCGCATTGTGGATGCTCTTGACGACAGCTTCGTCCGACATTGGACGATCCTGATGTTCCAACGCCAAACTGTGTTCTGCTCGGGAGACGTTATCGTTGAAGGCTGCTAGAAAATTGTAAATTTGGTCTGAGCTGCTTCTAGGTAAGCGATATTCTCAGGCCACGGCTCTGAGGTCTTGCATTCTGTATGCCCATGGCAGCAACGCGTCGATATCGCGATTGGGATGGCCGTCGATGATCCGGGTGAGGACGTCGGTCAGATAGCCGAGTGGATCTACTTCGTTGAGTTTGCAGGTCTCGATCAATGAGGCGATGGTGGCCCAGTGGTCGGCGCCGCTGTCGGAGCCGGCGAACAATGCGTTTTTCCGGTTTAGCGCGATCGGGCGGATGGAGCGCTCGACGGTGTTGTTGTCGAGCTCGATGCGGCCGTCGTCCAGGAAGCGGGTCAGGCCCTGCCAGCGCGATAGGGCGTAACGGATTGCTTCGGCGAGTTTGCCCTTCTGGCTGATCAGGCCGAGCTTTGTGCGGAGCCATGGCTCCAATGCTTCGATCAGCGGTCGGCTTCTCTGCTGCCGAACCAGGCGACGCTCCTCGGCGCTGCAGCCACGGATATCCTTCTCGATTCCATACAACGCGGCAATGCGTTGAAGCGCTTCACAGGCAATCGGCGCAGGACCCGGATTGGCCAGGTTGTAGAAGTTACGCCGGACATGGGCCCAGCAGAACGCCAGCTGCACGTCGCCGCGCTCGGCCAGCTTGCGGTAGCCGGCATAGCCGTCGACCTGCAAAATGCCCTTGAAGCCGTCGAGATGGGTGATCGGCCGCTCCGCCTTGCGGTCGGAGGCGTAGACATAGGCCACGCCAGGCGGATCGGATCCGCGCCATGGACCGTCATCGGCGGCATAGGCCCACAACTGGCCGGTCTTAGTGCGGCCGCGACCGGGATCCAACACCGGCAACGTGGTCTCGTCGGCGAACAGTTCGGGCCGCTGCTTGAGCTTGTCGAGCAGGCGCTGGTGCAGCGGACGTAGATGCCAGGCAGCGTGCCCCACCCAGTCCGCCAGCGTCGAGCGGTCGAGGTCGATGCCTTGGCGGGCATAGATCTGGGCCTGGCGATACAGCGGCAGATGGTCGGCATATTTGGAGACCAGCACCTGGGCGATGGTGGCTTCGGTCGGCATCCCACCCTCGATGAGGCGGGCCGGCGCCGGGGCCTGCACGACTCCATCCTCACATCGGCGGCAAGCGTATTTCGGCCGGATCGTGACCAGCACCCGGAACTGCGCCGGCACGATATCCAGCCGCTCGCTCTTGTCTTCGCCGATCCGGTGAAATGCGCCGTGGCAGCAGCGGCAGGTCTTGTCTTCGATGTCGAGAGTGGCCTCGATCCGCGGCAGATGGGCCGGCAGCGCGCCACGGTTGGCTCGCCGCTTTGCAACTCCGGCCTGTCGCGCGGCCGGTGTTGCCTGTTCTGCGCCAGCTGCACCACACGCCGCCGCCTGCTCGACGTCTTCCAAGCCCAGCAGCATCTGCTCCTCGGGAAGCGTCTCCGCCCGGCGGCCAAACTGGTGGCGTTGCAGGTCCTTGATGATCTGACGCAGCCGTTCGTTCTGCGCTCGCTCGGCGAGCAGCTTCGCCTTCAGGGTTTCTGAATCGTCGGGCAATCCGTCGCTCGGCATGATCAAACAAGATCATATTCTCCGGCACTTTGCGAAGATCCCAACCATGCTGATTCACTTCGCCGCAGAGCCAGGTATTAGCCCGGCTGCGCCGGCGTCACCGTCTCACGCGCCGCATGGACGCGCCGCCAGTCCAGCCCTTCCAGCAGCGCCGACAATTGGGCAGCCGACAAATGCATCATGCCGTCTTCGATCTTCGGCCAGCAGAAGATGCCATCCTCGAGCCGCTTGGCGAACAGGCAAAGACACGAGCCGTCCCAAAACACCAGCTTGACCCGGTCGGCGCGTTTGGCGCGGAACACATAGATCGCGCCCGAGAATGGATTCGCCGCCAGGCTCTCCCGCACCAGCGCCGCCAATCTATCGGCGCCCTTGCGGAAGTCTACAGGCTTGGTCGCCACCATCACGCGGACCGCGCCGGTCGAGCCAATCACGCGCGGGCTCTCAACACACGCAACACCGCGGCGATCGTGTCCGCCGGAGCGCCTGGGCCGATCCGCACCATCACGCCGTCGATCGCAACCTCGATCGTGCCGGCGAGCGGCTCGTCCCGATGCCGCTGTGTCTTGCGCTGCCGAGAGCCCTTGGTGTTGCACGGTGCAGGATCCACGACCGCCGGCACGAACCGCGGCTCCTCATCACTGGAAACGACCGGCTGAGCCTCTCTGAGTTGCCGGCGCCAGCCGAACAATTGCTGCGGAGACAATCCGTGCCGCCGCGCAACGCCGGACACTGACTCACCGGTGGTCGCGATCTCGGAGACTACCCTCGCCTTGTCTTCATCGCTCCACGCCCGACGGCGACCAGCACCGGTGAACACCTCGCCCCGGCGAACCGGCTTAGTGTTAGCACTATCCACTGTGTCCATTCTAAACCTAACGGTGCGACAGAACCGCAAGATCGCAGATCAGGACATCAGCCGGAAGGTGGTGACGCGACGACGCTTACCTCGCAGGATCAAGCCGCCGGGATCTCTAACCACGGCACCGTTCCGGACCAGGTCAAAGTGATAGCGCCGACCTTGCGCATTGTGGATGCTCTTGACGGCAGCTTCGTCCGACATTCGACGATCCTGATGTTCCAACGCCAAACTGCGTTTTGCTCGGGAGACGTTATCGTTGAAGGCTGCTGAGCTGCTTCTAGAACTCGGATACAATACAAATTCAGCAACTTTTGGGGCGAGGTGCTTGCGGGCAACGCCTCGCTGCGAACGTCTTCTCAGGCTCGTTTGAAGCCTGTCCAAGTGGGTCAATGTTCCGCAAACCGCCCTAACGGCGTTTGCTGTTCGTCAAAACGCATTGGATGGAACTGTCTCAAATTGAGCAGCGGCCCGTGTAGCTGACATGTACAATGTCTTTGAAACGACGGTTTTCGAGCCAAGGAGCGCATAGTCTTTGCCCGCTTATGTTTTTACGATTGATTACCTTCAGAACCGCGAACTGGTCGAGGTAAATTTGCCTGACGATATCGGAGCCTGGCGCGAGGCGTGTGGGAGCGCTGGTGAGCTGTTCAATGAAGTTGTGCAGGGGCGGTTCTGCCAGGGCCAAGGGTGGACCCTCGAAGTCTCTAATGAAGCTAAACTCCCGCTCTTTCGAATTTCAGTGACGTCCGAGAGCCTCCTCATCGGTAACGACGTCGCATGATTTTGCACGCTGCGAGTTTCGGCCAGAGCGCTTTTTATCGGAGACCCTAGGCGCAGCCTTGGCCGCTCGGGTGAGGCCGGTTTCCTAGTGTCGCTACTCTTGGCGCGTTCGACTCTGGGCTGCAACGAGATGGCGCGTCGCGTGTTGCTCTCCGCTCGCGTAGCCTTCGGAAGCACACTCTAATGCGACTTCCCATATCGGCGATGGCACGTCGGTCAAAGCCATCAGCCACGCGGCATATTCCACGGTATTGGCCCGGTCCGGAAGAGCTTGGCCTCTACGCACCATGCAGCGCTCCAGTGCGGCAGTTGCCGTGAACTGCCGTCCTCTTGAGAGGCGACGGCTATTTGGCTGCTTGTGCAGGAAGCCCAGGACGCTAGTAAAGTGCCGCTGAGCAGCCCCATGCGCAATGCGCACGTCTTCGGAGTCGAGCAGCCTAGGAACAACGATTGACTGTTCCGCAAATTACCTGATTTCGCCCCTCGTGTTTGGCTCGATATAAAGCCTTATCCGCTCGGAGTAGCACACATTCAGTCGTCTGATCTTTTTTATCGAAGGTAGCTACTCCGATGCTTGTCGTCACTGAGATCTCTTTCCCGGACAAAACAATACCCATCGTTTGGACCGCTGTACGGAATGTTTCGGCGATTATGATTGCGCCGGCCGCATCTGTTCCCGGTAACAAACATACGAACTCCTCGCCGCCCCATCGGGCAAGCAAGTCGCCGCTGCGAAAAATTGATCTACCTCGCTCAGATATCCGGCGAAGCACTTCGTCTCCTGCAGCGTGTCCGTGAGCGTCGTTGATGGACTTGAAGTGGTCGAGATCGATCATCAGCAGTGAGGAAACGCCCCCAAAACGAAGGAAGCGGTTGAAGTCAAGCTGGCATAGCTCATCGAAAAAGCGACGGTTCGGCAGTCCCGTCAATGGATCTGTTGCTGCCAACCTTGCGTATTCGATTTCAATCAACTTACGGTCGGTGATGTTCAAATGCGACACGACCGCGCCAGTTACTGCAATTCGCTTTGAGCGTGTGGTCCGCCGAAGCGGGCTTATGCGGGCGAGATACCAACGCATCTCCGTTGGAGAATGGCAAGGATACTCGAGCTGGAAGAATTCTCGCTCACCGTCCAGCACTCCGCGGAGTCCAGTCATAAATTCACCGGATTCTTCGGCGGCTGGGCCGACTGCATGATTGCAAACGTCGAAATAATTGATGCCAATGTGATCGATTGCTGGGCCTGGAGTGTTGTCAGCGGTGAACTGCTTCCAAGCATGGTTCACAACGATTATCACCCCATTCCTGTCAACCACGCAAATTTGCGAAGTCAACGCATCGATTACGGCGGCTGCCATTCGGGTGCTAACTTGGCTCTGCATCTCTAGTCCGACCTAATGCCGTTCAATGCGTCGCCGCACTCTGTGGTTTTCTGACTCCTAATTAGTTACCAAGGCTAAGATTGAAGGTGCACGGCCGAAATAGCCCATCATAATGCTAATTGCCGTTAATGATGCGTTGATAGATAATCTATCTCGTCGTGTGGCGGTCGCCGCGGACGACTGTATGCCGATTTCAGACCGCAGGTGGGGAAGGGCTTGTAAGTGTTCCAATGAACGGAATCGGGCCGACGATCCTATCTCCGTCCTTTATAAGCTGGCGTGCGCGACAGATACCTAAGATTGGCCGATGAGTTCGAAGCTGCCGAAAGTTCATCTCGGCAATCGGTATCAGATAAGGGTGAATGCAGAGAAAACCATATTCGAAGGAGGCCGTTCTCAGGGGTTTCCTTGTATCTAGAAGCGGCAGGGCGTCTGCCGCCGGCGTATCTTGATTGTCGCCCGCGGCCCCGGTAATCATGATTAATTGCTCCCGGCAAGACAAGAGTTGGGTGCCCCCGCGCCGTCGACCAACGGCTGGACGGGCGGATTGCCGCGGATCTGGATCAATTGCGGCTGCCTTGGTTGATCGCCATCAGCCAACGGAACTTTCCGTCGTGGAGCAAGTTGCCGCGCGGGACAATGTTGCTGCGGCGGTTCATTTGGGGGGCGGGCTCTTGCACGACTTGTTGACGATCTTGGTTGTTGAGGACGAGTTTGTCATTCAAGAGCTTCTTACAGAGGCTCTCCACGACGCCGGTTTCGCAGCGGCCGTCGCTTCGTCCGGTGAAGACGCTATTGAGCTTATCGGCGTCCAGGACAAGGAATATCGCGCGCTCGTTACCGATATAAACCTGGGTCGCGGAAAAATGGACGGTTGGGACGTCGCAAGACGCATCCGTGAAATTGATCCTGAGGTCCCCGTAGTCTACATGACCGGCGATAGTGCTGCCCAGTGGTCTGCGAAGGGCGTTCCGAATAGTATCCTGATCACCAAGCCTTTTGCCTCCGCTCAGATAGTGACAGCCGTCTCGCAGCTTTTGAACGCAGGGACGCCTCCGGCGAGCGGATAGGCGAGTTAGCTGTTGTGTTTCCGAGCAACCATTATAGCTCGCCCGAAAGCGTGCCGATCCTTTCGTGGTTATTGGAATAGTTCTGATCGTTGCTCCGTTCCCGGCAAAATGGGGCCGGCGGCGCGCGACCGTTGGCTTGCCGCGGCCGGTGTCGCCTGCTGCGCGCCGGTCGCGCCACCTGCTGGACGTTTTCCAGGCCCAGCGGCATCTGCTGCCTCGGGCGGCGTCTCCGTCCGGCGGCCAAATGCTGGTGTTGCAGTTGGGTCCAACCTAATCGGCGATGGTGCTCTTTGAGAAGTTCGGCCAGCGCCGACCTCCGGACTGAAGGTCATCCCGACGGGCTGAGGCAATCCAGAAGGGCGTGGTGTCCAGCCTCCCGACCAAAGCCACCGGACGCTCATCTGCCAAGCTACAGCGGACTGTTCAAGCCGCTCGGATCGCTGATATGCAAGCTGACGGAGCGGCTGAGGAGCTCAAGTTAACGCTCGCGCATGCGCGCTACCTTGCTGCTATGAAGCACCCGGTTACCCCAGCCGCTATTTTGTTGTCCGCGGCCGCCTTTGGCGTATGAGCAATCCCGCTTTGAACCCGGAGCGCCGGATCTAGCTGACAAGGCAGCTGATGGCCGCTCGCCGCCAAGTCGGCGTGGCCCAGCGCGCAGAGAGCGCCTGGGCAGAAAAGAAAGCCCGGGGCGAGGTGGAAGCCGTAAAACAAGCCTTGGGTGAGCGGAGACCGCCCTGGTGGAGCGACGGATCTCCGGACTACAATCGACATTTAGCGATGAACACGCTCAACGCGGAATGGTATGTTGCGTATTAGAATGGAGAGGCATGGGGCGGTGCCGGACGGGGGCGGACGTGGATATAGACGCGACTATCCCGGCTAATCTTCGGAAGACCCCAATGCCGCGCCTTTTGGTGTCGGCGCAGTTGTTGTTCTCAGCACCGGGCTGGAAGCGCGTAATGAACGGCGCCGCTCGTTGACGTGATCGCCGCGCGCTGCGCGGCATGGTCAATCAAAGTCTGAAGCCGTTGATCTCGAGATTGAAAACTCAGCCAAGTTCTCCATTTTCTTTCGTCGCTTGGCTAGCGATGCAGGTAGGATGGTTAGTGCCGCATCGGTCCGCTAGCTTCGGAATGTCATCACGGTGGGTGAACCGGTTGGCACAGGACATGATTTGGCGACAAAGGCCATCTGGCTTCCGCACTCAGTACAGATTTGTAGGGGTGGATCGGTTGTAGGCGTCGTTGCCATATGATTGAACAAGTTCCTGCATCTAACTACCGTTAGATCAAGGTACGCAACATCGGCGACGGGGTTTCGCTGCGCGAACGCTGAAACATTCGGCAGCGCGATCGCCAATTCAGTGCGACGCGATAGAGAGACTCTCCGCCTGCCGCGTCACCTATCGCCACGCCACCAAACGGCCAGCGGATGCATCGCGCTGACTTGATCTGGCGCAGCGCGACGAGGTGATTGCGCTTGTAGGGATAGCCGCGGAGCTGCGAGCAATCCTTGCACCGTAGATACCGCTCCAGCTCGTGCACCGGTGTCGCCTTCGGACGGCGGATAATGTGGAGCGCGACCGTCTGATGCGTATCGCAGCCAATGCGGCGGACGTCGAGATAACCCAAGCCGGCGTTGAGAGCGTCACCTAAAGTCGGCGAGGGCTGCGCCGGTCCCTTATAGCCCAGCATCCAATCGTTCCACGCCTTGCAGGCCAAGACGTCAGCCTCACGACGCGCGACTGTGGCTTTCTCAGCCGAAGCGCGGAAAGCGCCGCCGTACAGCATCTTTCGTGATTTTGTGCTCATGCCGCGACGTTAAGCGCAAATGCTCTCAGCAACTCATGTGAGAGCCAGAGCGATATTGCTTGTATTCGCTATTACAGCACCCTCAATCCGTCTTCATAGTCGTCGGACTCGAAAATCGACGCGTTACTAGCCGCTGCGGGCTGCGGCCCTTCGACGTTCTCTAGCCGTTACCGCGGCTATGGCAGTATCACGCGCGTCGGCTGGTGATAAGGAACTGAGTTCAAGTTTGAATGTGCGCGCCCTACGGCCACGGCCTGGGTTGCAGGCGGTCTGCTAGATCGCGCCAACGTTACTGCCTCGGCTTTCGCAATGACTTCCAAATCGGCTTTTCCCTCCCAAATCGGCAACTCGACATAAAAAACTGTTCCACCGCCCGGAGCGTCAAGAAATCCTACTGTTCCCCCAAGCCGGTCGACTATCTGTTTTACAATGCTTAGTCCCAGACCGGAGCCCCCCTTTTGTCTGGTATTTGTCGCATCAGCCTGTGCGAACCGGTCGAATATCCGGGTCCTAAATTCCGAAGGAACGCCGGAGCCCTGATCGCGGACTGAGAGCCGGGCCCCGTCACCGTGTCGGTAAATCTTGATTGCCACCTCGCCGTCTGGTGGCGAGAATTTTACAGCGTTGGACAGCAGGTTAACGACGACCTGAGCAAGCCGATCTGGATCCGCCCGCACGAACAGAGGCACTTGGCTGGGGTCCTCAATCTTAAGCCGCACACGGTTCGTTTGGGCGAAGGCGATTAATGATTCCGACGCTTTCTCGGCCACTGCCTTCAGCTCAGTTTTTTCCAATTCAAATCTGACCTGACCGGACTCGAGCTTTTCAATGTCAAGAATGTCGTTCACCAGACGAACGAAGCGCTGGCTATTCGTGTGAGCTATCTCGAGGAGTCGAGCGAACTGCGGGGGTAGGCTAATGCCGGATTGCCCGGTCAATAGTCCAAGCGAAGCAGTTATCGAGGTTAGAGGTGTGCGTAGTTCGTGACTAACCGTCGAGACAAATTCATCCTTGAGCCGGTCCATCCGCTTACGTTCGATGGCATATCGCAAGGCCCGCGACAGAGCGCGAGCCTCAATCTGGCCCTTAACCAGATAATCCTGCACGCCCTGTTGCAGCGATAGTGTAGCAAGATCGGGGTCATCCATGCCCGTCAGAACAACCAACGGTGTATGAGGTGCGGCGGCCCTGGCTCTCTGGATCGCGACTACACCCTGCGCATCAGGGAGGCCGAGATCTAGTAGAACAACATCAAACTGGGCGTTCGCGAGGCTTTCTTCCGCTTCTACCATTGTGCCGGCATATGTTACGGTTGGGCTCAGCCCCTCTTCATGCAACATTTCACGCAGGAGGCGAGCGTCACCGGGATTGTCCTCGATAATGAGCACCATTTCGATCGATTGGTGTTGCATCTAGCGTCCTGACTAGTCGGCGCCGTACCGTACGCTTGCCGCGGCTGCCTCACCTCTGAAATCAAAGGAATGACGGTGAGACCTGGGCTGTACACGGTCTTCCGATGCAACTATGGACCATTTCGAAGACCAAGGCGCCGCGTAGCGCTACTAGGGACGCGAGATTGTTCTCCGCCGTGGTGACTAAGCTGTGAATGGGGCCGGAAAGGTGCATGGGAGTAAGGAACGTGATCCTAGGGCCGAATGATCCAAAAAGATCCGTGAGCAATAAAGGGCAGCAATACCTTACGTTAAGGCGCACACTTAGCAGCCGATGTGAGCAACACCACTCTATTCTCTCGATTTGCAGGAGCCATCGATATGGCGCACTACTTCTTTGACATAAAATATGGCGGTGTTAATCGGGATATTGTTGGCCGTGACTGCAGTAATGAATCAGATGCTACTAGTCAGGCTGAAGCGATGGTGAAAGAAATTCGGTCGGGGATGGCGCAGCTTCGTCCGAACGTTTTTGTCTCGATGGTCGACGATAGCGGTAGGGAAGTGTCGAGGTTTCTTGTCAGTACGCCGTGCGAGAAACAGCCGCCAGCGGGCGGATATACCCCCTGAAAATTCCTCAAGGCCTGAAGGCCGCCAGCGTAGTCGACACGCGCGTTTCCTCTCGTCCGAGCCACACCATGCACGGGCCATCGGAACTAGCCCAGCACCGCTACCAGGTCGACAGTTGGGCACCGACGCAGACGAGCGGCGGCGTTGGCCGAACGATCAAATCGCGCCTGGACGGCTACGGTGGGATGATGGGGGCCGGGCAGGGCGCAGTAGAGGTGCAAGGGGTTTTTCTCGATAGCGAGCGCGAAAGCTATGACGACGCGGCGCTGCTGTTCTCTGCGAGCGCGGATTACTTCGTCAATTTCGTTGAGGCGCGAGGCCGCGGCCGGGAGAGAGAGCACGGAAGCCGCCCCTTTCTCTGGGGCGGCTTCCTTCAAATCATATCAAACCTTACTTCGTCTTTCCGGACTGGCCTGGCGCATAACCCGAGGCACCGGTAGTGCCCTTGACCGATCCCTTGTCCTGCATTTTTTGACCGGGCGCGTATCCGGAGGCGCCGGTCGTGCCTTTCGCACTACCCTTGTCTTGCATCATCTGGCCAGGAGCTTTGGTCTGTTGAGCAAGCGCCGCACTCGCTGCGAAGCCGGTTAATGCAAGAACCAGTACAATGGTTTTCATTTTCATTCTCTCTGTGAACCACCTCAACGTTAATAGTTTTAAATCGTTTCATGAACGGAAATTCACGAGCAAAAAAGAGGCCGCCAACTAAGGCGGCCTATATCCTTGACGCTTATTACCGTCGTCCGCGACCTCGGGTCCATCCCAGATGGCGCCCTCGATTGCCACGGCTCATATGGCCTCGGCCATGACCACGCCCGCCTTTGACTTGGACCACATCGCTGCTAGCTACGGTCGCAGTCTCTATCGGGGCGATCGGCATAGCCGACGCGGATAATGCAGGAGCTAATGCGAACGCGCCGGCAGCGAAGCCAATCATCAGAATTCGCTTCATATGGTCTCCTCCTTGAGACTCGCATTGATCAGCGAGCGTCAAAGGAAGTCGCGAAATGACCCGAAGTTCCTCTCCGAAGTGGCAGCTAAACTAGGGTCGATCGACGAATTTAATTCCGATCCTGTTTTCCTTAACCCAGACATCGATTGACCCGGTCGGAGGCGACGACCAAGTTAAATTCGTTTGGAATCCCAACTGGACTCTTCACTGACAAGGCCGCGCCCGTGTCCGACAGGTTGCGGACCGTGCAATCGATGCCGCCGCCAGCAAACTCAATAATGCCAGCTTTCAGAACGCGTTTCCGCAGTGTGGGTCCTGTTTTCACTCATGCCGGAAACGTAGGTCTCAGTTCTGAGATTTTCGTTAACTGCCGGCAGGCTGAGTGTGGCGTTCAAGTCCCGCCCGGCAGCGAGATCGCGACATCGAAGCGTTTGGGCCACATGTGTCGGCTAGAATGAGTTGACTATCACTTTGCGAATCTCATTCCGCGTTCGTCGCGCACGTTGATTGAGCAGTTCCTTCCTCTCAAGTCCGATCGCCGTACCGTAAGGTTTCGTGCAAGTGTCTCTCCCACCGTGACGGCGTGCTCGTCATCGCGCAGATGAGGCCGCCAGGATCGCGCACCGCCACGCCGTCACGGATTAGGTCGAAATGATACCGTCGACCCGAAGGCTTGTTGGCACTGCTGGCGACAGGCTTGTTGTTGTTCATGTACCAGTTCCTCACGACCTAGAGGACTGTAACAAAGGATCGTAAATTTATCGCAAGCGGTTCATCCCTCCCCAGGCCACCACACAGCCGGCGGTTGAAGCGCAGAGATCGTCGCAACGCCACACGAACGAGGTGGCTCCGCTTAGAGGGTCATCAGCTCATCTTCTCAAACGTCCGAATAGCCAATAGCAAAGCTGGAATCAGATATGGCTTCGGAATGAAAAGGGCGTTGGCAGGAATAGTCAACGGTTGCGCCTTGCCGGAGGTTACGATGATATGAACCGGGGGCCACCTATCACGAACAGCTGCAGCTAGCTTTAGTCCGTCCATCGAACCTTTCGGCATATCGATGTCGGTGAAAACAAGCTGAATGTCTTGCCGCGCCTCTAGTATTGTAATCGCGTGGTCGGCATGTTGAGCTTCGACCACGGTGTAGCCCGCGTCCACGAGTTCTTCCAGAACCAACTCGCGAATCAGGTCTTCATCTTCGACGACTAATACGGTCGGCATAAACGCCCCTCCTGGTGGGGACGACGCACAGGCCACTACTGCACCGGACACAACTCGCTGAAGAGCGAAAGGTCCATGCCACCCGCGAATAATGTTCGCTCTGCGGAGCCTCGCTGCTCCAAACAGTCCAAGAACTCATCTGGAAAGGCGATCCGGGTTGACCTTAAGCGTGACTACAATCCCCGCGCTTTTCCAATCATACACAACTGAGCCAAGTAGCTGCCCCGTAACGCTGCGTTCCAGCAGCTTGCTACCATAGCCTCGCGTAAGCGGCTCTTGGACCGGCGGGCCTCCATTTTCGGTCCATACAATCGTAATAGCTTCGTCGTGTGCCGAACAAGATACGTCAAGAATGCCTGTATCGACGGACAGGGCGCCATACTTCAAGGAGTTGGTAGCTAGCTCATGAATAACGAGCGCAATGGTCGTGGTTGCTGATTCTCCCACACTCATTCTGGGCACCGACACCCTGATACGGCCACTAAAGGCTCCCAGATCGTCATAAGGAGCTAGCAGTACCGTAATCAGGTCACCAAGAAGAGCTGAGGGGTTTTCCGTTTGGCCCGGTATCGGCCGAACGAGATCGTGCGCGCGACCTAAGGCCGTCAAGCGCTGCGTTAGCTCACGGGCCATGTCGGTGGTCGTGGAGGTCGAGCGCGACGTAATTGCTGTGAGGCCTGAAGCAATCGTCAGAAGGTTCTTAACGCGGTGGCTCATCTCCCCGGCCAGAAGCTCGCGACCTTCTTCGGCCTGTTTACGCCCGGTTACATCAATGAAAATACCGAACATGATACGCTGGACCATGCCCGCGTCATCACCTTGGCCGCGAGCGGAAATCCATTTGAGTTCATCTCCAATCATAATGCGGAAATCGATCTCATAAGGGCCGACGATCGAACGCGTGGCGGTGAAAGCGGCTCTGACTCGGTCGCGATCAGCAGGATGGATATGGGCGGAAAGGTCTTCGAAATTAACATCAGCACTACGCGGTATGCCCCAAAGATCGTAAGAGTGATCATCCATGGCAAGAGCGTCGGTATCCACGTTCCACGACCATAAGCTGACCCCGGCGGCTTCAATGGCACGGATCAAGTTCTTGGGCTCCCAAAGGAGGGGCTTCAACTTTTCTGCACTGGTATTCATGGAACCTCGGAAGATGAATGCGGAGCGGTCTCTAGGCATCCGACTGGCAGCGCAAATGTATAGCCAAGATCGACTTGGTTCGCCCATGTCAGATTGCGCCACGCAGCGCCCAGCAGGGATCCTCGGCTGCTTCCTATATGCTTCCTGTGCAGGCTTCCGGCCAGAGGGCAATCATGAAACCCCTTATTTTACTGGCGCACCCAGTGGCTGCGCCGTAGACGTAGTCGAGCGTCAAGCATCCGGCGAACTGGCCGCAACTCGTCCATGGCGTGCACCGAAAGGCAGATAATCCTCACTTTCGGAGGAAGCGCCCGCAGCCGCTTCACGGGGGCCCAAGACGGGTTATGTTACCCCAATGCTTACTCGAGAGCATCGAGGCCCCCGTCCGCATTCCAGAAAAACCACCTAAGCCACTCAAAACATTGGCGATCCCGGGATGACTCGAACATCCGACCTACGGTTTAGGAAACCGTCCGGCTTCCGTCCCGCGGGCCGCACCCGCTGTTTAGAAGTGGCCGTCGAAGAGGATGGGGATGACGATGGGAGCAAATTTTTATCGACCTTCCTATTCTCGCCGCCGGCAGCGAAAACATAACATCATGTCAGCCTACCCGACCAAAGCGCCCGCCAGTTCGCGTTGTTGCGATTTGATGGTGTTATGCTGGATCGCTGGTCGTCAGTCGAACGCTGTTTTCGCAGGCTACAAAGCAAAAAAACCTGTTCTACATTCCCGAGGCCATGGAAGACCTCCGGCCGGTGCCGGTGCCCGTGTCCAGATACCCCGGGGGTACCGGACCTCCGGTACGGGCTAGCGCTCCCTAGCTGATCAAAACTATCCGAAACACGCGCAAGGACTGGACTGAACCAGTTCGTCTCTGCCCCGCAGTGTGTATGGCTCAGTGGGAGGACGGAGTATCCGCACCGGAGGCGTGCGCCGGAAGGATGGCAACATCTGTGAGGATACGGTAGGACGGGTATCATGGGCCACCGAGCCGGAAAGCTATCACCGCAGCCCTTGAAGGCGACCTGATCCGCGGATCACGGCGGCGGCCCGTTGGCGGCGCAAGGCAATAGGGGTTGCGCCACGCCGCAGTATGATGCTGGTAGCCATGTGGTAGCCACAACTAGTGCGCCAACGATTCAACTCCGCTAAGTCATTGATTCTTTGGCGCACCCGACACAATTCGAACGTGTGACCTTTGCCTTCGGAGGGCAACACTCTATCCAGCTGAGCCACCAGTGCGTGCGGGAAGATGTAGCCGATCGGTCCGGGATGGGCAAACGGGGCCGAAAAGTCTCGTTCCGGGCTCGCGGACCCTCCTCAGGCGAAGGTCGCACGTTCGAATCGTGTCGGGCGCGCCAGAAGGGGTGGGGCCATATGTGCCGATGCTGTGGCTGCTGGGCGTCAAACTGGGGTCAAAGTCGCGGTGAGCTGGAGCCGCGCCAGCCCAACATCGCTCGCCCAACCTCTGGTTGGCCAAGCTCAGGCCGCAAGCACCGGCAGGCTCGCCAGGGCACGGACGCCGGGCCGCCGGCGCCACTGCAGGCTGCGCGGATCAGTGCCAAGGCGAATATCGGGAAAGCGAGCGAAGATGCGCGCGAAAGCGATCGCGGCTTCCGCGCAGGCGAGCTGGAATCCAAGGCAGAAATGCACGCCGGTGCCAAACGACAGGTGCGGGTTCGGATGCCGCGCGATTCGAACCGGTGAGGATCGTCGAACTTCGCGGGATCGCAATTCGCCGCCGCGAGGCAGGCCGCGAACATGTCGCCGCGACGAAATGGCTGGCCCTGCCAGATCATGTCGCTCACCAGGAAGCGCGGCTTCGTCATCTGCACGGGAGAGACGTAGCGGAGGCACTCCTCGACGCAGGTCGGCATTCCGGCCGGATCGACCTGCAGTCTGCGGCGCTGGTCCTCGTGCAACAGCAGCGACAGCGGTCCGCCGGCAATCAGATGGGTAGTCGTTTTAGGAAGATCATCGAGACCAGTTTATTCTCGCTGACCGCGTTCCATTGGTCGCAACAACGCATTATGCGGCGATAAGACCGTCGGGCAGCGCGTCACCTCCCGGTCGAGACTGCCGTCGAAGATCGCGGACCACCCGAACCACGCACGAGATGGCGCGGAGAACCGCCCGATTGGCGATGTCCGCTGGCCCGCCAAGCCATGCCTTGAACCTTGCATGAGGCTGCTCCGGCAGATCGAAGTTGCGCAAATCAAATCCTGCGGTCCCGGTGCAATGGAGGCCTCTTGAATGCGCTGGCGATTGATCGACGCTTCGCTAATCTTCGCGTCAGTCTAAGCGGCTTTAACGAAAACCCTGAATGGGAGATGCTCGCACGCAACTCGTCGCTGGCAGGGAACCAAGTTCCCACAATTTCCTTAACTCCTCTGAATCAAACCTGCCGAGCATAAGATGACGTTGGACCTACCATCGCAAGCAGCTGTTTATGTTGGGACAGGTATCCAAGAATTGGACGATATCCTGGGTGGTGGTTTGCCGGCGAATCGGGCCTATCTGCTTGAGGGGACGCCGGGAAGCGGCAAGACGACTATGGCTCTTCAGTTTCTACTAGAGGGCGCCCGACTGGGTGAAACGGGGCTTTATATTACGCTTTCCGAAACGGCAGCGGAGTTGCGCGAGGTAGCCCACAGCCATCACTGGACGCTTGAGAAGATCGAACTCTTCGAACTGGTCAATGAAGACGGCCTTGATCCTGACAGCGAACAATCGATTCTGGAACCGTCGGAAGTTGAATTAGGAGAAACCATTCGCGGAGTAACAGAAAAGGTCAACGATCTGCGGCCCACTCGTGTAGTGTTCGACAGTTTGTCGCAGATGCGTCTGCTCGCGCAAAATTCATTACGATACCGCCGCCGCATCCTGGCGCTAAAGCAATATTTTGCAACACGTAATTGCACGGTTCTGTTGCTCGATGACCGTAGCTCAGATCCAGGCGACCTCCAGCTTCATAGTATTGCGCATGGCGTTTTGACTCTAGAGCAAACCGCCGCCGATTATGGGACAGAGCGCCGGCGCATGCGGATAGTAAAAATGCGGGGCGTGAGATATCGAGGCGGCTTTCACGATTTCGCGATTCAAACAGGCGGGGTGGCGGTGTTTCCTCGTCTGGTCACAGCACAGCAGCGTCGGTCCTTCGCCACCGAACTGCTGTCGACTGGGGTGCCGCATTTCGACGAAATGCTGGGCGGCGGTATCTCGCCAGGCACCAATACACTGCTTAACGGACCTTCGGGCGTCGGCAAGACAACTACAGCCGTCCGGGCCGCGTTGAGCGCCCTCGAACGTGGAGAGAAAGCCGCATACTACCTGTTTGACGAAGGGATTGCGACCATGCTGGCGCGCACCAGGTCGATGGGAATGGACCTTCAGCGCCATCTCGACAGTGGTGATTTGCAAGTTTTTCAGATTGATCCAGCAGAGCTATCCCCCGGTGAGTTTGCCAGTTGGGTCAGGCGCGCCGTCGAACGCGATGGTGTGCGGTTTGTCGTTATTGATAGCCTAAACGCCTTTATGCAGGCTATGCCCGGAGAAAAATACCTGCTTCTGCAGATGCACGAAATGCTAAGTTATCTCAATCAGCACGGCGTCTTGACGATGCTTATTTTGGGTCAGCATGGTATTGTCGGGGATGTGCGATCAGAGATCGATCTGAGTTATCTCTCCGATACCATAGTGTTGTTTCGATACTTCGAGTCGCGCGGAAACGTTTTGAAGGCGATTTCCGTAGCTAAAAGCCGCACGACTGACCACCAGACCAGTATCCGAGAATTCCGTCTGACGAACAGCGGCGTTGAGATCGGTGAGCCTCTAAGGGACTTTGAAGGAGTTTTGACCGGTCTTCCCAACTATCGGGGTGCGACGCCGTTGATGTCAGGTCAGCCAGCTGCAGGCGAAAGCTAGACGTGGAAGAGCGTATTTTGACGTTGGCAACTCGGGGTCGAGACGCCCAAGTGCTGAACCAACTTCTGGTCAGCGCTGGGAACACTAGCTTCGTTTGCCTAGACGCCGAAACGTTGCCCGGGAATTGACGAGAGGCGCGGGCGCGATTCTGGTAACGGAAGAATCCATCCAGAACCTTGGTGATAGTCAGTTTAGCGTTTGGCTGGTCGAACAAGATCCGTGGTCCGATATACCTGTTGTCCTGTTAGCGACCAAACGCGCGGGGCGACGGCCGGAACAGGCTCAGCGGGTGCTAGATCGATTGGGAAACGTTGTTGTCCTTGAAAGACCGCTTCATGGGGAAACAATCATTAGTGCCGTTCGATCGGCCCTTCGGGTTCGCCGTCGCCAGTATACTGCGCGTCGGCATCTTTTGGAATTAAAGGCGGCGGAGGAGCGGCTAAGAGAGGTTAACGCTTTGCTGCAATCGCGCGTAAGTCGCAGCACTGCTGAGCTCGACCGATTGTGGACCCTGTCCGAAGACATGCTGGCGCGCGCGGACTACCAGGGCGGCTTGCATGCGGTAAGTCCGGCTTGGGGCCGGGTGCTCGGGTTTTCCGAGCAGGATCTGCTGACGCGCCCCTACTCGGACCTAATCCATTCGAACGACGTCGCAGCCGTTATCTCCGCGTTGAATAGTATGCGCCAGACCGGCCAGCCAACGCGCTTCAATAATCGTATCTTGGCGTCCGATGGGAGTTGGAAGTCTATCGGCTGGACCGTCTCGCCGGAGCCGGACGATATTCACTTCATCGCCATCGGGCGGGACTTGAGCGAGGAGAAAGCCCGCGAGCGGCAGCTGGAGGACGCGCAGGATCAGTTGCGTCAGGCGCAGAAGATGGAGGCCGTCGGCCAACTGACAGGTGGTATTGCACATGACTTCAATAATCTGCTGCAAGGAATCACTGGGTCGCTCGAGATGGTTCAAATCCGCCTCTCTCAGGGCCGCACGGATGCAATCCATCGCTATATCGCCGGTGCCGTCACATCGGCAAATCGCGCCGCCGCCCTTACGCATCGTCTGCTGGCGTTCGCGCGTCGCCAGCCGCTCGATCCTAGGCCGGTCGCGGCCAACCCGTTGGTGACTTCTATGGAAGACCTGATCCTCCGGACCTTGGGCGAGAATATTGATCTTAAGTTATCTCTGGCTGACGATCTTTGGCTTACGTTGTGCGACGCCAACCAGCTCGAGAGCGCCATTCTGAATCTCGCTATTAATGCCCGCGACGCTATGCCGAATGGCGGCCAGCTCACGATCGAAACCAGCAACGCGCATCTCGAAGGCAAACTGACGCCCAGCTTCGGCTTCGCGCAGCCCGGTTCGTATGTTTGCGTAAGCGTCACGGACACCGGCACTGGAATGCCGCCGCATGTAGTCGAGCGGGCTTTCGATCCGTTCTTCACGACAAAGGCGATGGGCCAAGGCACCGGACTCGGTCTGTCAATGATTTACGGATTCACGCGCCAGTCAGAGGGCTACGCGCGAATCTACAGTGAGGTAGGCCAAGGCACGACAATAAAGCTATACTTGCGTCGCTATGCCGGCAACGCGCTAGAAGAACCGGAGTCGATTGACCGGACGAATGGCCAAGCCGCGCATCGGGGCGAGGTAGTGGTCGTCATCGACGACGAGCCTGTGGTTCGGGGGCTGATTGTCGAGATTCTAGGCGAACTGGGCTATTGCGCACTCGAGGCCCACGACGGGCCCTCCGGCCTGGCTTTGCTGGACTCCAACCCGCGGGTCGACCTCCTTGTCACCGACATTGGTCTTCCTGGGATTAATGGCCGACAAGTCGCTAACGCGGCGCGTGCGGCTAGGCCGGGGCTTAAGGTCTTGTTCATGACCGGCTACGCCGAAGGCACGACTGACGCTGGTGGGTTTCTGGAACCAGGAATGGCAATGATGACTAAACCATTTGCGATGGATGCGTTGGCTGAACGGATCCGCGCAATGATTGAAGGCGACAGGCCAACCTAACTTGAACTTGCCGAAATCACGACGAGATTATTTGCGCCGGCATCGTCGTTTAAGCATCGCGCACCAACGTTCCGTGAAGTAAGCCATGATACATGGCGGTGACGTTCGCATGGAACACGGCTGCTTGTTTATGTCAGCAGATGTAGCTTAACAAATATCCGAGTTATTGGCTTGTCGAAACACCGTGCAACCGTAATTTGCGGAGACTGCGATTTGTGCGGCGGCGGGCAAACAAGCCAAAACGGCAAGCACCATCGTTGCACTGCAAAGACGCTTGCGAACCCTCCGTGACACGACAACTGCGAGCCAATGGCGCAGACTACGCGCGTCGGCTCAGGACTGTCCGCCTCCTTGTTGTTGCATCCGTGCGGGAAGTGGTCGCCGTTGGCCGGGAGGGAACGGGGGCAGGAAACGCTGTTCTGGAGCTTGCGGCCCTCCTCAGGCGAAGGTCGCACGTTCTCGAATCGTCCTGGTGCGCTGGAGGCGTTGTCGCCATCTTTGCGGATGCTGTGCTTTCAGCGCGCTCATAGACAGCAAGTCGATCCTCGACAATTTCGCTATTCGAATGGTTGAACCGCGAGTAAACTAGGCCCGCGCCTACGCCATCGGGCGGTTCGCGGCGCCCTGAAACGTAATCAAAGAAATCTCGCCCATCCTCGGCCGTTTTGAAAACAAATGTCGACGTGAGAAACACCGGCGGCTTGACGGCACCTTCCGACAATTCGGAATCGTAGCCATAATTCATCATCCGCGTTTCCGGATGCAGTTGATGGTTGCCACTATGGGTCTTCGAAGGAGTGGGAAATGCCATGACGTTTCTCCGTAGTCTTTGAGGGTCCGGTCAAGCTCGATTTGCATGCGCGTGGAATTGGCGTGTCAGCGCGCGATCAACATTGGAAATCGTTATGCATTGAGAAGCGACCGCGTAACGCAACCGAAAAGTATTTCTCGCGTTCGAGAATGCCATAATCTGAACAGCGATGCATACCTGAGAACGGTGTCCGCGACAGGCTCTCGCAAACCATGCCTGATGTCCCTGCCAAGTGCGTTTCCGCTTGCTTCAACCTCGACTTTCTAGAAGGATTGGTCAACCAAGCTGGGCGAGGGAAAGCGATGACGTTAATTTTCTGGGCCGACATAAACGGCGCCTCTGAGCCGGGCAACTATCTATTCCGAGATGGGCACGCGGAAGTCGCTGAAAAGCACGTCGACCTCTGGAAGGAAGAGCCTGCAGGCTTCTTCAAAGCGTCCAGGTTTGTGGAGGTCGGCACCACCAACGTTCGTTATCAGTTATCGAGTTTCGATGCGCCAAGATGGTGACGTGGCATTGGGTTGCGATCATTGTATTGTATGACGGAAGGCATGACGTAGGTGGCGCGGGCTTGCGACGTTGGATAAGAAAACGAGGGGCAATGCGATCCTGAGGCGACAGGCAGTAGCGTTCCCAGGCTAGCATTGACCATGCTCGCGGCGTGCCCGAACTAGCGAAACTATTAGAGCGGCGGCAGCAGGTCTTCTGGACTATCACAGCGCACTCCAGCCAAGCTGGGGGCGATAGCTTCGATATGGCGGTTCACCAGTCTGCCACTGCGCGGTGCCTCCACGCAAGGGACGGACACTAACACCCGAGAGACCTCGGCCCGAGCGTCGTTGACGACGGAAGTGTAGAGGGTTGGGCTCAGGTCTTTTGAACGTTCTTTCAGCTCCAGAGAATAGGCTTTCGCGATGGCCTGCTCGGGGCGATCGGAACATAGAGGCGCTGGGACCACATGGTGCAGGCTAGGATAGATTAACTATCACATGGCGAAGCTCATGCCCGCGATCGTCGCGAACCTTGATTGAGCAGTTCCTTCCGTTTAGATTTGCTCGCCTCATCACGAGATCGTGTGCAAGTTGCTGTGCCACAGTGACGGCGTGGTCGTCATCGCGAAGTAGGATGCCGCCAGGGTCTCGCACCACCTCGCCGTCACGAATTAGGTCGAAGTGATAACGTCGACCCGAAGGCGTATGAAGATGCTTAATTATGGCTTCATTCGACATGATAGATCCAAAAATGGTTGGAAAATCAGAGTATTGCGCGTCTCGTAATAATCGATGGAAACGGTAAGCGGCTCTGTGCGAGCCCGCTGCAGACCAGCTTAACGTACAGGAGTATCCACATGATTACTGCGGCAAAGTGCCGTGACGATGCCGAGAGTGCCATGCTGGGTCTGAGCGACATCGCGACGCCCCATTCAATCTATCATGTGCGTATTCAGTCCATTGGTCCGCCTTGGCAGATCAGTTGGAAGCGGACAATAGATGATGGCTGCTGCGATCGTTGGCGGAGAATGACCGGGCTCAGCGCCAGCCGCTCGAAGCCCCGGTGAGCAATTTTGAACTGCTAGGGTCTCGCGAATTGTTCTAAGGCTCCTCAATGACAGACCAGTGGACCGAAACTGCCGGGACACCGGCACCGCGACTTTCTCCCAAGCTCCTGAGGAACCGGTGCCCGCCGTGCTTGGGACAACCGGTTCCTTTAAGCTCGTACCCACTGAGTTCGGTCCGAACTTCGTATGCGGGAAATGCGACGCTCCAGCCTTGCCTTAGTGCCGAAGATCTTGCGCCCGTAGTATTTCCCAGTCCGTGCAATATTGAACGTCACGCGGCGACATGGCATGCCTGGGATGCGGCGGTATCTCGCGTTTGCGATAGCTGCCTGCGGCCAATGGCGCATCTAAGGGATCTTTGCAGCCTGGGGCTCATCCGCCGCGGCGGGTACTTTGTTGCTATCCCTGTGGAACCGTCGCTTCGTTCTTCTCGGCTCGTTGCGGGTCGTTCGCCTTCCACCGATCCTAGCTTGCTGTGCCGGTAGGTGCGCGGCCTGCTGTTGGCCGTCGGTGGGGAAACTGTCGCGGGCACACGCCAGGATGTTGGCCAGCGCTGGGTAGGCGACCGAGGAGTGTCGGCGCCGGCACCACGCCGGTAAAGGCTTTGATGCTACCATCGGTAAAGTCTGAACCGGAAACCGAGGTGGGATGACGGTCACGCCTGGAGTGGCGACATCGTTCGACCGATCCCCCGTCCGGCACATAAAATTTGATCATCGATAAAAGTCCCCGTTCCGTTCTCAAATAGGCCGCTTACCGTTTTCGCACAGCAACAAGTAAAAAACCGCCAACTCTTCTTTGGACATCTGGTGCCGGGCGTGTCCGGCAAGTCTGACGGCCGACCAGGTCACGCTGGCGCTCGCTAAGCAGCACGGCAGCAAATAGCGCCGAGTCAAGCGACGCGATCCTAGTGCTATCCGGCAGGGCAATTGGGGCCTCGAAGCGCTTGGACCATGACATAACGCAACTTACTGGCAGCCGACCTATGAGTCTCGTATCGTAACTATTCGACTCGAATGCTACCGCTAGAGCTTTGAACCGGGGTGACGCCGGAGCCATTGTCGCTGCCCAGACTCTAGCGCAGCAGCTCATTGTGGCGCCGCACCAAAACCCAAATGTATATATCTTCGCAGATTGGCTCACGCACTGCGGTCGGCTTTCATGACGAGGCGGGATCGGAGAATCATTCAGCAGTGTGATGGGCCAAACACATGAACTACTCGTTCGATAGATTGATTATTTCGGCCAGTACGATGACGGGACTTCGGTACATTTGAGGCTTTCGGGCAAAGTCCAGTTTAACCGCAACGCTGTTATTGCTACTGGTTGAAAGGAAGCGTTCAGTGGGCAGGCCGTTCCTGTAAGCGGAAGGAGTGCGAGACCGATGGCCCGAACGCTAATTACCCGTGGTGATGCTGTTTGGCATACGCTGCGCCGCGTCGGGTTTGCCGTCACCGCGGCCGTCGTTTCGACACTAGCAATTTGCCTAGCCGTATACGGGTTCGACCAACGCGTCATGCTCGAGGCTGGCGTGGTCGTCCGGGTGTCGTTACTCATTGCCGCAGTTGTCTCGGCAATCCTCACGGCAGCGCTGAGCTACAGTTCGGCCGTGGTCATGCAGCAGCTTGAGCTGGCGCGCGGGGAACTTTGGCGCATGGCCCGCACAGATCAGTTGACCGGCATACTGAATAGGCGAGGATTCGACGACACGGCCGTTTCCGCAGTACGGGTAGCCGCGGCGGCCGATAGTCAAATTTCGATTTTGATGTGCGATATCGATCGCTTCAAAGCGATCAACGACCGTTTCGGCCATGAGGCTGGCGATCGGGTGCTTGTGGCGCTTGCAGCGCTGATGAGGAGCTTTGCGCAGGCTCACGGAGGCATCGTCGCTCGACATGGAGGTGAGGAATTTGTGGTGCTTCTCGTCGGCGTCGACCCAGATCGGTCACTCATCCTAGCCGAAGGCCTACGCGCCAGTTGTGACAGGACGGTACATTTTGGCAGAGAGGCTGTGGCCGTGAGCATCAGCGTGGGGCTAGCCACATCGCGCGGCGAATGTCAATTGGCCCGGCTTATGAGGGACGCTGACAGCGCGCTTTACGCCGCCAAGCGCCGGGGGCGGAATCAAGTGGCCAGGTCAGCTCTAATTGCAGCCTAAAGCGATACGGTCCGTAAAATTACTGGAATAGGTCTCGTCAGTCTCACGCGCGGTTATCCATTTTCACACCAAAGCGCAGCTGGGTAGCTGACGAGCATGAACCGTTAAACTTACTGCGATGGTGGTGAAGTGCCGGTGCACATCGGAACGGCAGGAAGAGGATTCAATGTACATTCCGGTTTTGGCCTTGGCCATATTGGCCGTGATCGGTCCAGCCAGAGCGGAGTCGATCAAGGTCGGGGGATCCGGGGCGGCAACCGGACTGCTCTCAATGCTGTCCGTCAACCTTGATGAAAAACGGGATCACGTTGCATTGGAAGTCATCCCCAGTCTTGGGAGCAGCGGCGGAATCAGGGCACTAGCTGAAGGTGCACTCGATGTCGCGGTGTCTGGGCGCCCATTAACCAACGAGGAGGCGAAGCAGGGTATGCGTGTTGCTGTCACCCTGCAAACTCCGTTCGCATTGGTCACCTCCCACGTCGGGCCGAATGGTCTCAAGAGCGATGAGATAGCTGACATCTTTCGCGCGCCGAGGGCTGAATGGGCCGATGGATCGCCGCTGCGCGTGATCCTGCGGCCGAAAAGCGACAGCGATACGCCGCTGCTGGGATCACTGTTCCCCGGAATGGCTTCGGCGCTGGATGCTGCTAGGAAGCGTCACGACGTCTCTGTCGCGGCGACGGACCAAGATAATGCTGAGGCGGCTGAGCGAATTCCCGGGTCGCTCGCCGGCGCGAGCTTGACCCAGATCAAGACGGAACGGCGGCGGCTGCGGTTGATCTCGTTAAACGGCGTGACCCCTTCGTTGACGACATTAGAGACTGGCGCCTATCCCTTCGGAAAACTTATGCACGTTATCTTGCCAGCGACGAACAAGGCCATGGCCGATCAGTTTGTCGCATTCCTCCGCTCTCCAGCCGGTGCCGCTGTCCTGCGCAAGAATGAAATCCACATCGTCGCCGAACAAGGAAAGCCGTGACATCGTCTCTCAGGCGAGTTGTTTCCAGCATCGGCGCGGTGGTCGCGATCCTCACCGCTCTATCGCTTCCTGCGGCCTACTTCGCCGCCGGCTATACCAGCCTGTCGCAGCGCCTGGCTTTCGAGGCCGAACTCAACGCCAGCTATCTCGCGAAATACATCAACGGCCACAGCCAGCTCTGGCAGTTCCAGCACGTCCGGATAGCTGAACTCCTCAGCCAGACCGATTCGGCAGACGCCAATTTTATAAAGCGGGTCGTCGACACTGCCGGCAAGACGGTTCTTCTGGACGGAGACGAGCCGATCAGACCTTCAATAACGCGGAGCAAACCTGTCACGGTCGGTGGTTCGGTGGTTGCCAGTGTCGCACTCGGGGGGAGCCTGCGTCCGCTGCTCCATCTGTCGCTCTTTGTGGCACTCTTCAGCGGGATGCTTGGGCTTGGTATATTCTTTACACTACGCGTCTTCCCGCTTCGTGTTCTGGACCGCACCCTCGGTGAACTCGAACGCGCCAACGTTGCGCTTGCGCAAACCAACGACCGGTTCAAGAGCGCGCTAGCCCATATGTCGCACGGTCTCAGCATGTTCAATGTCGACGGCCATCTTGTCGTTAGCAACAGCCGTTTTGAAATGATGTATGGTGTTCCGTCTGACGCTGTAAGCAGCGGCCTGACATTCCGGGATTTGCTGAAGCACGGTGTGCGCAAAGGCTATTATCGGGGCGATGTCATGATGCCTGATGAACAGCTCTACAACCTCATACAGCTCGGCGAGCGCAACGAACAAACAGTCTCGGCGGTCGGCGACCGCTCAATTGCGACTGTGAGCAACGCGCTGCCGACGGGGGGGTGGGTCTCAATCCACGAAGACGTAACGGAGAAACTGGCCTCTCAAGCCCGCATCTCTCATATGGCGTTGCATGACGCGCTAACCGGGCTACCGAATCGGGTTTTCCTGCAGCAGCACCTCCAGATGCACTTGGACCAGCTTGGAAGTGGTCAGCAGTTTGCCGTGCTTTATATCGACCTCGATCGGTTCAAAGTGGTCAACGATGCGCTCGGCCATCCCCTTGGGGACAGACTGCTTCGAGAGGTGGCGGCAAGGATGCGCGCGTGCTTGCACGACGGCGAAATGCTGGCAAGGATTGCTGGGGACGAATTCGTCATCGTGCAAAACAGCATGGCTGAAGCGCAGAGCGTCAGCGCTCTTGCGGCGGCGCTGATCGAGGCGATCGGAGTGCCGTTCGACTTGGATGGTCATCAGGCCACGATCGGAGCCAGTGTCGGTATTGCAATCGCTCCCGCAGATGCGAGCACGGAGGACGATCTTCTGCGCAGCGCTGACATGGCGCTGTACCGCGCCAAGGCCGATGGTAGAAACACGTTTCGCTTCTTCGAGCCTGAGATGGACAGGTCGATGCAAGCGCGCCGGGCGCTTGAGCTAGATCTCCGCAAGGCGATCACCAACGGCGAGTTCGTGCTGCACTACCAGCCGCTGGTGAACTTGCAGAGCGGGGCTACATGCGGTTTCGAGGCTCTAGTCCGATGGATTCACCCAATGCGCGGCTATGTTCAGCCGCTCGACTTCATCCCGATCGCCGAGGAAACCGGCTTGATCGTTGCGATCGGAGAATGGGTGCTCAGAACAGCGTGCAAGGAAGCGGCGAACTGGCCGAGCGATATCAGGTTGGCGGTGAACCTCTCCCCCAACCAGTTCAAAAGGCAGAACATTGGGGCCACCGTCGTGAGTGCGCTGGCTCATTCGGGACTGGCCCCGGCGCGGCTGGAACTCGAGATTACAGAGTCGGTCCTGCTTCACGACAACGCGGCAACGCTTGCGACCTTGTACCAAATCAGAAATCTTGGGGTTCGAATTTCGATGGACGATTTCGGCACCGGATATTCGTCGCTCAGCTATTTACGAAGCTTTCCGTTCGACAAGATCAAGATCGATCGCTCCTTTGTCCATGACTTGGAGCGGCAGGAAGATTCCAAGACCATTGTGCGGGCGATCACCAACCTCGGCCTGGGGCTCGGAATGGCCATCACGGGTGAAGGGGTCGAAACACAGGGAGAGGCCGACTATCTGCGCGAAGAAGGCTGCACCGAGGCGCAGGGATACTTCTTCGGCAAGCCGGTGCCAGCCGGTGACGTGTCGGTAATGCTCGCGGTGCGCGATGCGCGTCTTGCGGCGGTAGCATAGTCTGACCGCCACCGACGACTACCAGGCAGGCCCAACGATTCGCTTAGGTTTCTCTTTGTTTCAATTTTCGCCGAAGCAATCTCGTTATTAGAATTATGGCCTGCTCTTCGTTGACGCTGTTGTCCGTCGAATGCCTCTGAGCTTTTCCAGGTTCGAGGTCATCTGTCGTTTTCGTCCGGTCGGCCATTGCTTTGTCCGGGGTTCGCAGCGGGCAGAAAATACGTGCACTTTTTGGAGTTCCGTGATGCAACTCCTCAAACGGCAGTAAGTTGCACATCACAAAACTCATAGCAGGCCCGCGACAAGTCCACAGATCTGGTATTAGCAGCACACGCTCTGTGCGATCACTAATGTGGTTGGGATCGCATTGCTGCCTAACCTGCTGCTTCCCTCCCCGGCAGGCAGCGTCCTTATGGTGTCGCTGACCACAGGCACACCAGCCAAAGCTAATTAACGAGGCGCTAAATATTGCATCGCACCATTTCGGGGGGGGGAATTTTATGTGGTCTAGCCGCGAAGCATCCGAAAACGACTTCTGCCCAGTCCGTGAGGACCTTCTCGGGGAAATGTATCGGGCGTCGAAGCAGTAATAAGCGCGGGCATCTTGCCGTCTGACGCCATCGATCCCGTGACATCGAGCGCCAGAGCGACTCGCAGTTTCGTGGTTCCCCACGCTGTCGTCGAGGTCGTTCCCAGCCCCATACTTGGCACGCCAAAAATGTTCATAAAAGCGGTGGGGATCGATCCGTTTCCCGTTAGGACGATCTGCGCGCCTGCGGCGGACGAGTTAGTGTAGGTCGCTGCGACAGTGATTCCCGATGTTTCTGTATTGTTGTATAGGGCGTTGAAGTAAGCTTGCGCTTTAGCGGTAAGGTCTGATGCGCTCAGGTTTCCTGCCGCGTTGTCCTTCGAAACCATGAGTGCAGCGGAATCAAGCGCAGACTGCATTGAAGTCCGAGCATTACTCGCTCGTGAGTAATCAACTGCGGCGCCGACGAACCCAAGGATTGGCAATAGGGTGATAGCGAAAAGAACTGCGATATTGCCGCGATCGGCATCGCCGAAACTGGCAGCGTGCCGGGAAGGGCAGGCGCTTAGACGAGACATCATCAAAATGTTGGTCCGCGGCAGAATTGCATTTCGAGTATGGGCCTCGACTCGTGAACTGCTGGTAAAACCAAACTTGTAAATGCGGTGTACCGCTCAACCGTTAGCTGCGGCATAAGGGAGGCAGATCATCGGTCCCTAAGGCGACGCCGAAGGATGTCGGCGCATTGACGCCGGGAACGCCGACATCGAACGTCCGTTTTCCGCAGGTGGCGATCCCTGCAGGATCCGGTCGTAGTCCGCGGCCCTGGCCCGGTTCATACCCCTAGGCTGGGGCCGATGGGTTGGCATAGGGGTTTCGTACGCATTACCCAAGTGCTCGGAACGCCAACATCGATTGCCCATTTTTCGAAGCGTCGGGCCCGCTGTTTACAAACTCCGATGCCCGCGGCCCCGACTTAGCCCCATCTCGGCGGGGCCGTTCCCAGTGCCCTTGGCATGAAAATTAGCATCAATACTGCCACGATCGCGCATCGGCTCAAGATAGCGTCGGTGCATCGGTGTGGCTGCTGCGTTACCGTCAAATCGCACCAATAAGGCATCGCGGCCTGTTCACTTGCTGCCGACCTACGACCGTACAGACGTGCGATCGCAACCTCGGATTTCCTCGGATCCGGCCTCGCTCAAGCGGAGCCGGTCACCGGGTTTCACCTCATACGTTGGATCTTGGATCATCAGCGGCAGGTTGCACGGCTTTGGTCGGCCGGTGTGCGCGTCTACATGCCAGCTAAGGACCCCCGGCGACGCTACCGGCAATTGCCGTAGCCAGGGCATCCACGTCAATCGTCCCAGTTACTCGAATCCCATCAGCCCTATCGACGCTCAGCAGCGTGGGGTCGGCTGCGGCCTGTCGGAGCAACTCATCAACTATTGCCTCGGCGATCTTTTCCTCAAGCATCGAACACCTCCTAAATGATGTTAGATCCACTATAAGTTAATTGTTTCCGCTCGAACGGGAATAGCTAAAGGTCCTCTCTAGTGCGGATGCCGGAGCTTTCCCTCGGCTGATTTTGCGCGGTCCTCGACCTCTGCCAATAGGATTGGCCGAACCCACACTGCGGACGGTTTCTTGATCTTCCGGCTTGAATGCCTAGCTTCGCGGAACCAGAGGCGTAAGCCTCTCCGCAGGTCTGCCGCAGTCACCGAGGTGAAGCCGTGGTCGACCTTGCCGGCATATACGAGATCATCAGCTTCAAGGCGGCCGGCCATCGAAGCGATTGTCTTCCAGGGCATGACCCGCGATTTGCAGCGTCTTACGCTTCCACCGATCTCCAGATGGCACTTTCCCGATCGCCGTGGCGAGAACAGGCGCGACGAACCGGGGAAGGGTTGCCTTCACGCCGCCAGTGGGAACCTTGGGCTTGGGGTAGGGCATTCTAAGGACTGGGCGTCGGTGCCTGAGCCGACGGCTTGCGCGGGGTCGCGGTGCAAAGGACGCCGCGTTCCGCCTCGTCGGCAAGCAGCTGAAGCAGTCGCGCCTTCTCCGCATCAGGCTCGGCCAATGCCAACCGGCGGTAGCGTATGGCACGCGAGTTCGTGCTCATGCCAACCTCAGCGCCAGTTGGCGTTCCCAGCCGGCGTGATGTTCAACGAAGTCGGCGACGGGCGAGGGTACGTCTTCGTAGGCCAGGTCAGAACGACGCCGAATTTCCAGTGCAACGTCATGCGAGACGTCCGCCGCCCAACGCTCCTGTAGGTTGAATGCCACGACCGAAACGGGATTGGCATACTGGCCGGCGACCAAGTCAGTGATCGTGCTTTCAAGGTCGGAGCGCCCATAGTTCGTCTCGCGATAAGCCCGTCCCAGCTTCCCGAAATCATCGAGCACGAGGTAGACGGTTTCCGTCTCCGGCGGCACGATCGAAGGTGTCCAATTTGAGCTACGCATGGGCGCGCTCGCGGTCTGTCTTGCGGTGCAGTTCGAGGGCCAACCGGTGGGCAGCCCTAACGTGTTCTATGATGATCGGATCATCGTCCCGGTCGGCCTGGATGAGCACGGCCCCCAGATGTGAGACCACTTGGTAAAGTGGGTCCGCTTCGTCCGGTAGGACCGGTTGGGTCTGGCAACTAGCCATGATCGGAACTCCACAACGCAACTGAACGGCGACTCAAAGCTGCAGCGATCGATTCGTTCCTGGCCGCCGGGAACGAATTCAAGCCCGGGGGCTTTCAGAACTGCGGAATACTTGCGAGCTATGGAGCAGGGGCCGCATCGTCGATGGATCGTCCCTGACCGCGCTATTCCCCCAGGATAGCGCGGTTTTTCGTGCGCAGGCCGGATTTCCAGCCCGGAATCTTTCAAAGAACTGTCGGTTCGTCAGCGGCGGCTCAGCGCGTCTAGTGCACCGACTTATATGTCACTTCGAACACGCGCGGCGCGCAGGGCCGAAATTCGCCTGAGCCGTCGCGGATGATCCAGTCTCCCGACCGCGCGATGTAATCGCCTCCTGAGGCTGGGATCCGGAGGCGGGTCTGATCGCCGCTATCGTGCTCGATAACGATTTTGACGCGGTAGGCATTAGCCCAAGCGAGGATGTCGAGTTCGATGGCCGGCGAGCATACAAACCGTCGGGCCTCTATAGTTTCGCCTGTCCTCGCCCTGTAGAGCCTGGTCACGACCGCCCCCATCGCATATTCCGCAAATCCGCCACGTCTCCCGCCTATCTAGCGCGGGCTTCCGCGGCGGCTAGGGCATACTTTCGCCGTCTGATCTTAGCCAGCTGCCGGTCGTGGGGAAACGGGGTCCCCAGCTGTCGGGCTCTATTCTTTACGCTGGTCATGCTTCGGTCCAGCGCTGCCGCGGCTCGCACCGCTGTTGCTCCAGATTTCAGTAACTGTTGAAGAAGCTCGATCTCTTCTTCGGTCCATCGCGTCACCATTGGCTTGCGCATGGTCGCCTCCCGATCGTTCCGCATGGCCGCAGCGCGGCACCTCCGACCCGATTATAAGCGAGCAGGGAAGATCCCCTCAACCTCAGTTTTCGGGCCGATGCGTTCCAGGTGACATCTGCCTAGCTTGGTGCGGTGCAAAAGTAATGTTCGCCCTTGGACCTTCAGGACGCCGATGCATTTGTCGACACCTAGGACCTCAGGATGCGTCAACTTCTATTTGCGCCAACTCAAGCCCGCGTTCATCGCGAACCTTGATCAGGCAGCGCCGGCCCCGTAGCTCCGAACGCTGGACGAAAAGCGTTCTCGCGAGCTTCTCCCCAACGGCTACCGCGTGCTTGTCATCACGCATCAGCAAGCCTCCGGGGTCCCGAATCACGGCCCCGTTCCGTACCAAATCGAAATGATAGCGCCGACCTTGTGCTTTGTGAGGGCCCCTAACGACAGTCTCTTCAGACATCTGCAATTCCGATATTCCATTTTTTCTGCGTTCGCCAAGCTGGCAAACGGTCGTGGGCATTTGAAAGTGATATCCGTAAATTTAGTCTGAGGTTATGTCAGGTTCCGCTACCAACCGCCCAGTCTGCCGGCTGAGCGAGAAAGACGTCCCCATGCTCTTGGATCTCGTCGGCCACGTGGCTGTCGAACGTTGTTCCGCAGGCGCATTGCATGATTGGCTGGGCGGCGGAGGGGATAGGCGACCTGCCAGCTTGTCGGCCATGAACCGCTGGTGCTGGCGCCGTTCCTTGAAATCGATCTCGGTGCGCCGCGGCAGGTAGACTTCCCAAGCGGCTGATCCTGGGCTTCCTCGAACGCGTCGGTTGGACCTGACGAATAGTCCTTCGGCGAGCCACCCGGTTGAATCCGCAGATCCAGATCACCGGACGCCTCGCTTCGGACTCCCGATAGCTTCGATATGCTGCCGCCCTCCGTTCAACAGTGGCTCATAGACACGGAACATCACCAACTTGTGGCGCCGATTCCGGGCAAGCACCCATAAGGGTGCCGACGCTGACCGCCGAGGAGCGGGAACTGGTGTCGTTCCGGGTGAAACCCCTTTCTGAGATCCTACAGCCGGCACGGGAGCGCGGCACCGAACTGGAGAAGAGCGTCTTTGCAGTGTTCAACGTATTCAGCGGGACCAGGCCAAGCTCTCCCTCCAGCTCCCGGAATGGTGCCACTACCTGGAAGGACTATCCCTGTACGCCATTCGCAAGGCCGCGAAGTGAACGTGCTGAGCCGTATGAAGCTGTCCAGCGTGCCCGAGTTCATCGCTGACATGAAGCTGGAGATCGGAGCGGGGGTGTTGGAGCGGCAGAGGCTCCTAACCAAATTAACCGCATAAAGTTTTTGGGCGTAGACTGCGAACATTTATGGCGCAAAGCACTTTATCAGCATGTCGGAAATCGTACCGACGCAGTACATAGAGCGGTAGCGGCATGCCGACGGTCCTGATGGTTGAAGACGAACCCCTGATCCGGGAATTGGTCAGCGACGAACTGACCGAAGCTGGATTTGATGTGGTTCAGGTTGCGAGCGCCGACGAAGCCATAGCCGTCCTCGAAGTCCGTCAGGACGTCCGCCTGGTCTTCACCGACGTTGACATGCCCGGTTCCATGGATGGCCTGAAACTGGCTGCCGCGGTCCGGGATCGGTGGCCCCCGGTCCACATCGTCATCACCACGGGCAAGTCCCGCCCGATGACAATCCCGGCTAACGCGCTGTTCATTCCCAAGCCATACGTGACCCGCGCCGTGGTCTCAGCCATGCGGACCTTCGAGAATATGACGTGACTACTTTGGCGGTGACAGCGGACTTTCCGCCCATCTGGCCGCGAGGCCGTTCATGGGATCGACCTCGTCGCAGCGTATACACTGCGGTTGCATGCTGCCGCTCCCCTTCATAGCCGGGGTGAGAAGCTTCCCGCATTTCGGGCAACGTCCTTGTTCCTTCATGCCCATCTTCCTGAGCTATTTGGAGGTGCCTGTCCGGCTCACACCTCCGATTTTCAATCATAATAAGCAACGGAACACGTAGTTCCATGTCGCCAATCGTTCCTGCTTTGTTGACGTTGCCCAGGCAAGAGGTGGGCGGTGGGCGCCGGGATACCACCACGTCGGTAGAAGCCGTGTTGGCTCGAATGCTGGACAGGGTGGACGGGCCTGGCCGCGGAACGTGGCCGGGTCGCGGGGGACGAGCGCCGCCGCTACGCCGCCGGCAACGGCACCCGCGCTTCCCACAGGGCCTGATGGACAATCTGCGTCACTTTCCGACGCCGTGGACGGTGCAGGATGGCGACGACCAGTGCTTCCGGGTCTGCGACGCAAGCGGGTACTTCATCTGCTCGGTCAGTCACTGGGAGGACTTTCACTCCCGGTCATTCCAGTATGCCGACAATCACAAAGGCGGGAGGAGGCGAGGCGGATAGGAAAGGCCATCGTCCCGCTTCCCGAACTACTCAGGCGCCTGCCATAATGACCGGAACTTCACGGCACGAGGCTTGTTCAGATTTGATGGACGCCAAAGAGATAGAAGTGCTCGCCGCCGTAATCGCAATTTGCCTAGCGGGGTTCATCACCTTCGTGTTGTGGGCAGTCGTCGGGTGATCGCGCTCACGTCTGAGCTACTTCTCGCTGCAGACGCCCTTGTACTTCTTCTCCGACTTCTTCACCGCCAGAAACTGCCCATCTTCCTTGTTTCGCTTGGTCAAGGTCTTGGTGATCGGGTTCTTAAGCTGGGTGCGCTTTTTGACGGCACCCTTGCGGGCGTTATCGCCGACCGGTTTATTGACTGCCATTTTTTCCTCCTGTTCCGGGCACAATGCGCGAATCAGAAAGTTGGTTCCTGCGATGTCAGGAGCGGAAAATGCGGCGCAGAATCTGGGAATGGATAACGGAGACGGACGAACAAGCAGGGGAGGCCGCCGTCGGGGTGCTGGCCGTCCTGTTAGCAGCGGTAGCTACGGCGAGCCTACAGTCACTGATCGGATCCCTTTGAGCCTCACCTCGTTTGGTTGACCGGCTGATCAGGCACCCATGGAAGCCCGGGCACGGCCTGCGAACTTGGCCGACGGATTTGCCGATCGATTCTACGGTCGGTGTAAGCGGCTAGACACTAAGCTTAAGCTCGCTGCCAAGCCAACCTTTGGGTCTCGCCTTGAACAGTAGGTGCTCTGCTTCCGCCAATGCGATCCGCCTGGCTTGCTCTTCTCCAATAGCCGCGGCCTCTTGGTACTTCCGCTCCGCCTCACGGCTCAGCTCGCCGGCCGTCGTCTGGCTTGTGCGACTTTGTCACCGTTTTCTTCTCGGGGGTTCGGATTCAGCAACCATCCGCAGCGACTGCCGTCCGTCTAGGGACCGACATATCGCGCCTTGCCACATTACGCGGCCAACGTCGGAGCTGTACAAAAGCACTCATTGTCAGACATATCATTTGATACGTTTTGGCCGTGGGCCCGCCGCCAATCCCGAAAACAAGTGCTCTCACGGTCCGTTACCCGCTTCCTGATTGCCACGTCAGTTTCATCCTGGGGTCTCAACCGCGTTGCAGCATATTTGAATGCCAAGATGAGCATCACTCACCGGACATCTTCCGTCGGCCGCCATGGTGAGCGTACGAACGGCCGTGCTGAATTCATCAGAAGTCACATCGGCGTTAGGCAAGAGGACAATAACCACGCACGAGCGTCATCGAGGGTCCGGATCTCTCGCCGAACCGGCAACAGAACTGGAACTTCGAGTGAGTCGAACCGCGACATCTGGGCCTCCAACTAGGCCAACGGCTACTGCCGCCCGATCTCGCCTTCTGACGTGTTGTTATGCGTTTGGTGCCCGGGTGCGATAAATATTTGAGACGAAGTAGTAGGGCCCCTATCGCAGACCTTTAGCGATATTGGAACCAAATTGAGCGAGCGAGGTTCGAGGTGCTCTGAACCGGGAGAATCTGGATGTCGACCACTGCAAAAACGATATTCGTTACAGGCCTGCGTAACGCTCATGCCATGGAAATCCAAGCGCGAGAACTGATGGAGCGCCAATCGGAACGTCTCGACGACTATCCGGAAGTCAAGGCGAAGGTTACGCAACATCTCGCTGAGACCAAAGAGCAGCTAAAGAGGCTAGAGCAGTGTCTCGAGGCTTGCGGAGAAAGCAACTCAACACTAAAGGACATGGCGCAGTCCGTGGTGGCCAATACCATGGCCATGACACACGCGATGGCGAGTGATGAAATTCTAAAGAACACTTTCGCCAACAATGCGTTCGAGCATTTCGAGATAGCAGCCTATAAGTCGCTCATTACTCTGTCCGAGAGCGCCGGCCAGAGTTCCGCACGGCCGCTCCTCGAGGCGAACTTGGCGGAGGAAGAGCGAATGGCCGCCTGGATCGACAGTAATGTTGCCAAGGTCACGCAGGCCTACCTGGCGAACGAAACTCGCGCAGCCCGATAAGCGACTGGCTGACGGAGATGCAAAGATGACTGAACACGACGGTGCGCAATCTGAATTGGAAGAGCAGCGGAGAATTCAGCGAAAGCAGGGCGGTCATCACATGCCGCCGCGTCCCGACGACGGACCGCCGTTGGATGATACTGATCGAAACACCGATAAGATCATCGACCCGGTTAAGCGTCGTATCCACGAGTCACCCAGCTCCCCGACGCCGACCTAGCGGGCAACAGCTTTCATTTTAGCGATGTTCGTTGAAAGCCGTTGCCCATCGCCGCCGAGAGCCCGCGTCATTTTTCAGAATGACGCGGGCTTTCCTGAGAGAGCCGATGGAGGCGAACATTCCCGCCCGGCTGCATTGCACCGTCCGCGAGAGTGCCGATGTTTCTCAGGTTTGATCCCGAGCAGCGCGACCACGTTTTGGAGCAAGCGGACCTTTGCGCTCTCGTAACAGCCCTCCGGAACTGGATTGTCTCCGCCAGGCAGTGGGTCTGCTCGAACGTCTGCCCCCGTCTGTGCCGACTGATGTCGGGTTCGTGTATCCTTCACCTGATCCGGCTGCTGCTTCCCTGCCGGGCTGATAGGATCGTAGGTTCCATGTCGGATATCGACACCATCGGTGTGCATGTCTTTCGCCATGTCATCGAATCCTTCTAGTTTCAGTTGTATGAGCTGTAACGTGCGTCCGCTTCGCGATGGCCGCGCGGTCGGCCTCGACATCGTCAAGCGCTCGCGCGCACATCCAGTCGAGCATAGTAATTCCAGCTACCGCCCCCACTGCCAGCATTACATTGGGCATTTTGGGGTTTTCGGGCATGTTGATCGCGAGGGTACCAATGTCGAGCGCGTCGCCCCCGACCCGGCTCCAGACGGCGGCGGACGATTCGGTAGTCAGGATCGCCACTCCGCTCGCGATTTCGCGCGCGCCGTAGAGCTGAAGCAGCGGCTCTTGACCACTCATTCCCAGTGCCCGCGTGAACTGGCGGGGAGCAACCATCTCCGCGACGCCCAAACCAACAGAAAACCAGCCTAAGAATCTGGCCAAACGCCGAGTTTCGTGGGGGTGCATTTGCTTAGCAAGCATCGTGGGATCCTCTCGTTAAATCGAGCACTCAACGGCGGCGTTCAATCGGCGTTCCTGCTCCCCCGAGATTCGTCAACGGCTCGGCGCGGACGTCAGGCGCACGGTGCCGGACACAGGAACGATGACACGACCTGTCCTTTAACGTTCGAATAGTCGCTGATACCCGAGGCGGTCATGCCGTCATTGGGGGGATCTCCGTTTCAAATCACTGGAGCAGGACAGGAGAAGGTCATGAAAGCGTTGTGCTGGCACGGAAAAGGCGACATCCGATGCGACGACGTTCCCGAGCCGAAAATCGAACACGGACGCGATGCTATAATCCGAATGACAGCTTGCGCGATCTGCGGTTCGGACCTCCATCTGATGGACGGCTACATTCCTTTCATGGAAAAGGGCGATGTGCTGGGCCGCGAATTTATGGGCGAGGTGGTCGAAGTTGGTGCTGACAATAAGAAGCTGAAAGTCGGCGATCGTGTCGTGGTACCGTTCACCATATGCTGCGGGGAGTGTGAGCAATGCCGCAAGGGCAATTGGTCCGTTTGCCAGCGCTCTAACCGTACGCCGGACAATGCCACCGCCGCCTTTGGATATCCGACCGCCGGCCTGTTCGGATATTCGCATCTCACGGGAGCCTACGCTGGAGGACAGGCGGAGTATGTCCGGGTGCCATATGCTGACGTCTCGCCGATCATCATTCCTAATGGGATGAGCGACGAGCAGGCGCTGTTTCTGGGCGACATTTTCCCCACGGGGTGGATGGCTGCGGACAATTGCGAGATCGAGCCGGCTGACATAGTCGCGATCTGGGGCTGCGGGCCGGTTGGTCAGTTCTGCATCAAGAGCGCGCTGATGCTGGGTGCGGCGCGCGTGATCGCCATAGACAACGTTCCCGAGCGCCTGGCACTTGCGCGAGTCTCTGGTGCCGAGACCATCAATTTCGATGAGGAAGATGGCACTGTGCTGGACAAATTGAAGGACATGACCGGTGGCAGCGGTCCAGATAAGTGCATCGATGCTGTCGGTGCGGAGTCACATGCCACCGCTTCTTTTGACGCCTTGGTCGACAAAGCCAAGGCTGCGGTGTTGCTCGGCACGGACCGCCCGCATGTCCTGCGCGCAGCTATTATGGCCTGCAAGCCAGGCGGAATCGTCTCTATTCCAGGCGTTTATGGCGGGTTCCTCGATAAGATCCCATTTGGCGCGGCCATGAACAAGGGGCTGACGATCCGTACCGGGCAGACGCACGTCAATCGCTATTCGCACGATTTGCTGCGGCGCATCGAAAACGGAGAAATCGATCCATCCTACATCATCACCCATCGCGCTAAACTTGAAGACGGTCCGGCGCTTTACGAGACGTTTCGCGACAAAAAAGACAACTGCATCAAGGTGGTTATGACGGCATGAGCGGTGCTCTGGATGACGTCCTTGACAGGATAGACTGCGTCATCGTCGGCGGTGGCCCTGCGGGGCTTACCGCCGCCGTCTATCTCGCCCG